>Ga0257127_1001070_pt1 | contig 20654 bp, 25 predicted proteins | sample SI060_135mmetaG_FD_190152 | JGI IMG/M metagenome (GOLD analysis project Ga0257127, IMG submission 190152) | Marine microbial communities from Saanich Inlet, British Columbia, Canada - SI060_135m | ecosystem: Environmental > Aquatic > Marine > Inlet | place: Canada: British Columbia | collected... | reverse complement strand
ATAAGTGAAACAAAAAAAAAATCATAAAAACAAAAAAGATAAAAAATTTTTTTTTTATCTGTTCTTCTCTTATAAAGGATAGATTTGAAATTTAAATATTCGGAATTACTAATAAATAAAAGGGTTGTAAAGATATGAACATGCTTCCCCGAAATATGAGATTAAGCGTGGAATTTGCATTTATCGGTGTATTTTCCGCATGGTTGGGATATTACAGCTCTGGTTTCTTGTATCCCAAAGATGATACAAAACCGATTCATAAACCATGTGAAAAAAGATGGTTCGCTAAAATCCCATTACTCAGTGGTGGATATTCATATAAACCATATGAAGAAGAACCGTCGTGGGAAGTATATGATGATAATGGTGATCTTATTGAACCAGAAACGATGAATTTAGAAACACGGAAATTATTTTATATCACTGCATTTAGAATGTAAAATTTGAAACTTATATGTTAGTAAGAGTAGTAACAAACAACTATTGAGCCATTTCTAAATGAGTTCAACCAACCCCATTGTAAACCCCGTGTGCTATGAAAGCGATGATGACTTTGAAGCAGCTCTGGATCAAATCGCCACCACCCACTCACCTGTACCACCCAATGATAGCCTTGATTATGCCAAGCTGGAGAAGATGGCTAAGTATCATCCTGGAGCGGATATTCTCGTCCGTGAAAGGAAAAGGGCTTTAGGGATCAAAAAAACTGTGATTCACCTCAATTAAAAAGACAAAAAATAAGCGAAGCGAAGCAATAATAATATAATTCTGCTGGTGTATGCAAATGGTTAAGCAGAGGTTCCCATGTAAGGCCTAAGTGAAATATTTATACTATATAAATTGTTTAGCTAACAAGATATATAATGTAAATCATATGGCTGGGGATAACCACCTCGGGTCAATGGAAACAGAAGGCCATGCGGGTTCGATTCCCGTCATCAGCGTATCAAAGATCTTTTATAGATCTTTTTTTTCTATTGACTAAATTTGAAAATCCATTTGTTACAAAAGAATAAAACAAACAAACCTGAACAAACTACAAAATGGCTTCTCATTTCCAAAATGGGAAGTATGTCCTCTCTTCATTTCTTAATGTGGATGAGTTTGAAAGGCCTGGAGAGGAGTCTCTTGAAAAACTCTGTGCTCATGATGTGATATATATGGACAAAGTATCTATTGATGGGTTGGATATTCATGAGTCAATCAAAGCATTCTTTAGGAATCCTCAACATCGTTCTGAATGCGATGACCCAAATACCATTACGACCATCAATGATAATTTGGGGATGATTCGTTTTCCTAATTGGGATGTTTCATCTAGATATAGTTTAGGTATGTATCAACCGCCACCTTCCTCCGGAAGAATTATTCCGGAGTGGGATAATGACCCTATTCTCCCAGTCATTGAATGTCAGAACGCATGGAGTGGTAACTGTAAAAAATGCGTTCAGTATGGGAAATGGGGTCTTTCCTATGGTGAGAGAAAGCTTTGGGTCCCCCATCGTCCAACACTTGTATGCCTCCATGGCTGTCAAGAATGTATTCAGGAAAATAAATTCTTGTGGGGTGTATATAGAAGTCCTGAAGTTGAGGGAGATATTGTAGAATGTCATGATGATATGGGTGAATCTATTATGCGTGATAAACGGCCGTGGCTCCCTGTCCCAAATAATGGGAGTTGGAGGAGGGAACACGGTTACATGGGGACATACAATTTTGACTTCTCAACAGAACTCACATATTATGATATTATTCTTAAAACACTTCATGATATATGGGATGTTCATCCAGATAGTGATCCACCCCATTGGTCTGACTTCTTTGAAACGGTTCCTTCAAAAGCTATAAGAATGATCTTTGAAATATTTGGATTTCGTGGAACAATTGACCAAGTTAGACATCTTCCCATTGATCCTTTGGCTGAAGATAAGGTAAATGAAGTCTACTCTAAACTTTATGGTACCGGTGATATTTATTCTGATGAAGAAGAATTGGATGAATCACAATCAGAAGAAACACAGAGTAATCGTAGAGAACATGTTTCGTCTGCTCTTCAAATCATTGAAGGTATCATGGATACAGAAGAACAAGTATTAGATCAGGGAAAGTTTTTAGAACTTTGTAAATTATTCAAAGACATTCATCAAGAATAAGCAAAAAAAATATAAAAGAAACAATAGACAAAAAAAATATCTCTCAAACCATTTTTTTATTTTAGAAATTTGAAAATTTTTAATATAATAAATATCATAAATCATGTATATTTATATTGTTTCAATAACAAAAGGGGATACATTTGAAATTCTTGGATGTTGGAGTTGTGAAACTGATGCTATTGAATTTTCAAAAAGATTCCCGGATACTAAAATCAATAAGGTGCGTTTAAATTCTGTTGAAAAGGTTTCATGATTCAAGGAAAGTATCTTATAAAATATCTTTTTTATGATATCTTTCTTTACACTTACTCTTACTGTAAAATTTGAAAGAAATGTTCCGGAAGAATAGTAACTTACAAACCGTGTTCCTTTCTTACAAAGAGTGATGTCTGGTTTTATCTTACTCTCGGATGATATCTTACATCATGTTGGTTCGTTTCTTCGGGAAATTGTTTTGAAGGAGTCCCGAGCATTTCATGAAAAAAATAATCGGGAAAGAAGGAAGGAATATGGTGAAAATTTTCAGTGGTACAGCAATCCCTTTGTAAAATTCAGTCAACCAACAAAGCTGATGAAAAACCATTGTCACTTCTTAGAAGAGATTCATTTCTATTCGTTTCTAATGAATATGAAACTAAGAGGCCATTTAGATTATGATGAATATATTGAGAATGATCGTAAACATTGGGAATATATGAACGGTTCTGTAAAACCATTGCCTCTCCCTGGAAAATCAAAAGAAACATTGTTCCATATTATCAAAAATAAACCAACTGCATGGATTCGTTTTCGTTATCAAGAAAATGATAGTGGTGAATATATTTCCCACGAATCCCATATGACGTATTCACAAGATAGGATTTCGAATGGAAATGTCACCATCAGTATTGTATCTGATGGATACCCATATACAGATGAATATCATTATATTGGTGTATCTCCATATAAAAATTCAGAAAGTGTTTCTTCTGTTGAAAACATAATGTGTATTAATGATCAATTCTTATATCATGATGGTGAAGTACATGAACATACCTCTGTCAGCTATGAAGAAGTAGTGAGACCTCATACTCGTTATAGAGTTATTAGAAAAAATTAGAAAAAAAAAGAAAAAATTATCTCTTAAACCATTTTTTTTATGATATCTTGTTTACACTTAACTGGAAAATTTGAAAGAAAAGTTCAGAAGAATAGTAACTTACAAACCAGTGTTCCTTTCTTACAAATAGTGATGTCCTTTGAAACATTTATCAATGCTCTTGAGTCTGAAAAGACCCAAGGAATGTTCTCAACAACTGTTCGGGACACCTCAAAGTACTATGGAACAGGTGCTGATATCTTTCCTATGACTTTGGACCATTTTCTCATGAAGTGGAAGGATGAAATCATGGATGTCTTTGATCTGGAAGAATACAATCTACTTACCAGGGAATTTTCAATGTATGAAGTTCTTTGTCTTGTGGATATTTCAGACAAAAAAGCGTCCACGATGAACACATCCATGCGCAAAAAGTACCGTCGGGCTGGTAAGCTTCGTCGGGATAAACTGAAGCGCAAGTTTCACTACAGCAATCCTTTCAATCGGATTCATGCTTTCGCGATCATTGAAGATGAACCTGGGAAAGCTGAAGGAAATACATTGTCAATCAGTAGTATCTGTTCATCGAATTACAGTGATGTCAAAGGGCTCGGTAATTTCATCATGAAACAGATCATTGCCGCCGCCAAGGTTGCTGAATATGATAACATTGTCCTTGAAGTGGGAAATGATGAATCAACCACCAGGAAAGATTCTGAAGGAGAGGAATCCGAATCTGAAGAGGAAGAGGAAGATGAAGGGGATTCTGATTCTGAAGAAGAGGAAGAAGAAGATTCAGAAGACTATGAGGATTTGATTGATATTGTATCTAAATTCTTGTGGAAGAAATCTGTTCGTCATGAAGATGGAGATCCATATTATTCATTTGATGAATCATATTTGAGATCCACTATCTCTGATTATTTGTATGATTATGATTATAGTTCTTATGGCCATGAAGAGTTAGAAATTGTATTAGATGATGAAGAGTATAGTTATGGTGGCTATTACTATACATTAGGGAAAAAAAACTCGAAGCCATTGTTTTCATTTTATGAAAAACATGGTTTTGTAGAAGATCCAAAAGTAAATATTGTTTGGCAGTGTTTCACATCAACACCTTACCCAGCTATGGTTCTTGATCTTAAAAAAAAATAATAAGCGAAGCAATAAAAAGAAAATATTCAAAAAAGACAAAAAACATTTTTTTTTAATGATTCATTTGCTTGAATATACTTTCTAAAATATCTTGATTCATATGTATATTTGAATCGGCGGCTAATCTGTCATTTAATAGTTTTGTAAATGCAAGTCGTTGTTTGGGTTCTCTTTGTAATGCTTGTAAATATTGATCTGGAGAACATTGTTGTGTTGGTGGAACAATATAATAACCCATATCACGTAAATATTCAACCATAGCTTGTTGAGCCATAACAATACTTCCGGTAAATCTAACAGCAAGAGGGAGTATGTAATCTTGAACAACGGATGAAAGGCTTCCAGCATGTTGATTATATCTTACTCTTTTACGATTAGCAGTTCTTCTTCTTTTTGTTTGTTTTCGGCTACGTGATTTTTTCCCCATTTTATAACTATAAACAATATTTTAATTTATTTCATTATTTTATTATTTCATTATTTTATTATTTCATTTAATAAAATTTGAATAATTAAATTATTTATATAACTAATACAAATAATAAGGATAATGGATATTAGAAAAATGAATTTTAATGAGATTGATAAATATAATAAAAGGTGTGATATAATAAAAGATCTTATTCTTAAAACATTTGTAGATACTACATTTGAATTTAATACAAATCCGGATACATTATATAATGAAGTTACTATTAATGGTAACTCAAAAATATCACTTTTACCTGATAATAGTTGGCAAGAAGTTAAAAGGCATATTAATCAAAAAATTTTAGGTTTTACCGGAGATTGTATAATCTGTTGTGAAAAAATGGAAAATGCTGTATCATGTGCTAAATGTTCTAATAACTTTTGTGGTAAATGTTATATAAAATTATTCAGGGTTGGAAAAGGAATAATAACTTGCCCGCATTGTAGGTGGGAGTTCGGAGAAAATGTGCGGGAAATTATGATAGAATCCTTTGTTGATAAAATTAAAGATCGTCTTCGTATATAAATTCAGGAATATTAATTTAGATTTAAAATTATTATATTATTATATTATTATTATTATTATTATTATATAATATTATTATAAAATATATATATATATATGTTTCATAAATATGGCGATAGTTATGATATTATTGGGAAATCATATATAAAAAATAATATTAAAGTTGAAACAGATACTAAAATTATTGGAAATAATCAATTTACTATCTTAAATCACATTAAATCTCCGAAAGAAAAAAATATATTGAAAAAAAATATAAATGCGTTTAAAACTATTTAAAAAATAATTACTTATATATATTGTGTTATATACGATACTGTGTCCGAGTGGTTAAGGAGATAGACTTGAAATCTATTGGGCTTTGCCCGCGCAGGTTCGAGTCCTGCCAGTATCGTTTAATTATTTTCAAAATAATTAGTAAATGGTTTTGTGGTGTAACGGTTATCACTTTGGACTTTGAATCCAACAATCCGGGTTCAAATCCCGGCAAAACCTTTTGCTCGTTTAGCTCAGTTGGTAGAGCGCAAGACTTTTAATCTTGTGGTCGTGGGTTCGAGTCCCACAGCGAGCACCATCCTTCTTAGCTCAGTTGGCAGAGCACTCGGCTGTTAACCGATAGGTCGCTGGTTCGAGCCCAGCAGAAGGAGAATGATTGATTACCATAAGTAATCCGGTATGAAAAAGTATCTTATCGTTATAGTTTTATTATGGTCCGGAGAATAATCTTTATCTTATTTAACATACTAGATTATTTAATTATTTGACCATAATACATGCATGGGTACCCGAGTCTGGTCAAAGGGGTTAGACTTAAGATCTAATGCGAAACGCTTCGTGGGTTCAAATCCCACCTCATGCAATTATTAATCATTTTTGATTAATATCCGCCTTTGTGGCGCAATTGGACAGCGCGCGAGACTTCTAATCTCGAGGTTGCGGGTTCGAATCCCGTCAGAGGTAATGAGGTTACTAATATATATGTAACCCGGTGAGAAAAAGTATCTCATCGTCAAAGTAAATATATTCCCATATAGTCTAGATGGTTAGGATAGCTGGTTTTCACCCAGCCGACCCGGGTTCGAGTCCCGGTGTGGGAAATGCTCCGGTAGCTCAGTTGGTTAGAGCGTTGGTCTTATGAGCCAAAGGTCGCGGGTTCAAGTCCCGCCCGGAGCATTTATTTATTATTTTTATTGCTTCGCTTATTGCTTCGCTTATTGCTTCGCTTATTGCTTCGCTTATTGCTTCGCTTATTGCTTCTCTTATTGCTTCGCTTATTGCTTCTCTTATTGCTTCGCTTATTGCTTCTCTTATTGCTTCGCTTATTTTATTATTATTTTTATTGCTTCTCTTATTGCTTCGCTTAAAAAGCACATATTCCCGAGCGGTCAAAGGGGTCAGACTCAAGATCTGATGCATTATGCTTCGTGGGTTCGAATCCCACTGTGTGCAATTATTTTCTTTTTTTAAAAATTTGATAGATTACATTAATAATAATTTAAACTTGTTATTATTTATAAAAAATGATATTAAGATCTGGAAGAATTATTAATGAATTTCCAATTTTTGATGATTCATCTAAAATGTGGCGACGTAATAAACTATATATATAGGTTATGGTCAATTTAAATATATTAAAAAAAATGATTTATTTAGGGATATAAAATAATTCTTGACATTCCTTTATCACACCATTTTTAAATCTCGATGATTTTATTTTTTGAATAATATCCATTGTATTTTCATAATAATAATATATTTTATCTAATTCAAATTCATCAATTGATATATTTTCCATACTTGTTTTATATTCTTTTATTTTAATTTCGTATAAATGTATTAAATAAGATGTTATATTTTTTCTTATCTCAATATCATCATTTAATAATTCCCATGTATATGTTGTATCATTATATTTATACCATTCTTTTTTTTTATAATTTGTAAATTTATAAGTGTCTTTATATTGATGATAAAATAATTGTGCATTATCATAATGCGTTCCTTTAAAACGTATACTTGTTTGTAATAAATCTTCAAATGATTTTTCTGGTTCATATTTTTTTTTCAAGGATATATATTTGTTTTGTAATTCTTCATATTCTTCATTTAATTTATCAATCACATTCACACCAAACGGAATTTCATTATAATAATCTGTAATTTGTGGTTCCATTGTATATTAAACATTATTTTCTTTTTTAAATAATAAATAAGTTTATTATTTAAAAAAATAATTCTATCTTATTATAAAAAATGAATAAGATGATTAATCCTATGAAATTTTCCTCGTGTGTTAACTCAATGAGACAATTTTTCCTCAATAAAAACTATGTTGAAGTTCACACTCAAAATATGCGATCGATTCTTGCCGCCTGTGAAGATCCTTCAACGATTAGCACTTACCAATATGCGGGTGAAGTATGGCCTCTTCCTCAAACAGGTCAGATGTGGCTTGAACATGTTTTACTAGATAATCCTTCGTATGATGGAGCTTTTTGTTTATCAACTAGTTATCGAAATGAACCAAATCCTGTACCAGGTCGCCATGATCTCATGTTTCCTATGTTTGAATTTGAGAGTAAAGGGAATGTGAATGATTTACAAGAAATGCAAATAGAATTATTAGATCATCTGGGTTTTGAAAAAACCAATGGGAAATATCCCGAAGGAGATTATTTAGATGTTTGTAAGGGTTATAATACAGATGAATTAGATCATGATCATGAATTACAATTAGAAAAGGATTATGGTCCGGTTTATTTTCTCAAAAACTTCCCTTTTTATACATCTCCATTTTGGAATATGAAAGCTGATTTCACAACTCAACAAGCCAATAAAATTGATGTTATTCTTCATGGTGTGGAAACAATTGGTTCTGCAGAAAGAAGTTGTGATCGTGATGAAATGAGAAAAATGTTTTATACTATTTCAGATGGTGAATATAAAGATATTTTATATCGTGAATTTTCAAAGGAACGTGTTGATAGGGAATTAGATGAATTTTTAGACCGCGATTTTTTCCCGAGATATGGAGGCGGTATTGGTGTCACACGTATGATTCGTGCGATGGAGATGAGCAATCTTTTAGAATAATTTCTTTTTTTTTGTTTTTTTTAATTTGATTGTTATACTTTATGTTTATAACAATCTAAACATATTATAAAATGAGTGAAAAAAATTACCTTTGGAATCATAAAGAAGAATCGAAACCCTATATATATATCTATTTTAATGAAAAAAATGATATAATTAGAGGCACAATTGTGAGTAATAGTAATGTTATTAATCCTTATCCGGAAGATTCTATCTATCATAAAAGTGCTTATATTGTAGGTGAAGCGGTGGAATTTCTTTCTAGGTATACAGATGACTGTGGACGATTTAAATTTTGATTGATCATCTCTATTTACAAAATATGAGTCGCTGTGTATATGTAATAATAAAAGACATAAAATTATATTATTTTTTTTTGTAAATTTATTAAAAAAAATTTGAAAACTATTTTATTATTATTTATAATAAATAATATTTATGGTTCAATTATCTGAAAAACAATGGGAACAATTGGGGAATGATTTTAGAACTATGAAAGTAAGTATTCGTAATTATACATTTGGAAATAATGATGTATGTTTAGATAAACGAAAGGGAAAACTGTTTGCGACAATTAATGATGAATTAATACAATTCGCCGGAGATTTAGATGAAAAGTGTTCTGTAAAAGGAAATATATTTTATATAACAGATAATAATGATAATTGTATAAAAGATATATATACATTAAAAGATTTTTCAATTAAATATATTGATCATGTAAATAAATTGATATATGATAATACAAATAATTTTTCAGTTTTAAAACAAAATATTTGTAATGTTTTTAATTAATCATGAAATAAATTAATATATTTTTTCTTCTATTATTTTCATTTAAAAACATTTATTTTAAATAATATAAATGGATAAACAAGAAAATACGAAAATGGTTAAGACATATCAAGAACCACTACCGGTTGACGATGCTCGGGTCGCGCGATTGGCTGCCCGATCCGCGCAGTATAAGGCATGGCGTGTTGAGGGAGAAAGAAGGCGTCTGGCCGCAAAAGGATGTACTGTGGTTAAGGCTATACCGATTAACATTAATTGTGCAGATAAATATATTCCGAAACAGTTTGATATACCTCCAGAAAATGTTAAAGCTCATAAATTAAGTATGGAGGGTATTTTCGTTAAAGGAATGAAACGACCGAATCCAAATAAAAAGAAAATAAAGAAAGACTCTGTTTCCTAAAAATAAAATTATATTTTTTTTGTTTAATAAAATTTGATAAATATTTTATATCTTTTTTGTAAATAATATTTATGGAACAATTATCAGATGAACAAAGGAATGTATTACAAGCATGTTTACAAGGAAAGAATGTATTTATGAGTGGTCCGGGTGGTTGTGGGAAAACATATTTAATAAGATATATTTATGAATCAATGAAAAAACAGAAACATGTTCAGGTTTGTGCATTAACAGGTTGTGCTGCAGAATTATTAGATTGTTCAGCAAAAACAATTCATAGTTGGTCAGGAACAAAATTAAATGATAATTATAAAAAAGTAATACTGAGAAAACAAGATATTTCAAAATGGAAGAAAATTCAATTATTAATTATTGATGAAGTTTCAATGATGTCTGTAAAATATTTTGAATTATTAGATACAATTGGAAAAAAAGTTCGTAAAAATAATAAACCATTTGGAGGAATTCAATTATTATTTTCAGGTGATTTTCATCAATTACCACCTGTTGGTTCTGAATCAGATCCTCAAACATGTGAATTCTGTTTCCAAAGTAAATTATGGAATGAAACATTTCATGAGGTTATTTTATTACAAACTATTTTCAGACAAAATGATAAAACATTTTTGAAAATATTACGTCAAATTCGTAGAGGTGGATTAACTCAAAAATCATATGATTTATTATTAAAACGTAAACTTACAAAAGATAATAATTTATTAAAAAATAAACATATAAAACCAACCATGGTATGTCCCTTGAAACGAAAAGTAAAACAAATTAATGATGAAAATTTAAAAAATATAACTACTGAAATAATTAAATTTCCTTGTCAAATAAATACTATTTATGATCATTCATTACTATCTTTTAGTGATAAAAAAATAAAATATGAAATTGATAAATGTAAAAAAAATATGGTATGTGATGATATATTACATCTTAAAATTGGATCACGTGTTATGTGTATTATAAACTTACAAATGGCAAGAAAAGATAATAAACAAATTGTAAATGGAAGTCAAGGTATTGTTGAAAATATTGTGGATGGAATACCATTAATTCGTTTTGATAATGGGATATTACAATTAATGGAACCTTATACATGGGAAAATGAAGCATCGGATGATTTAATGATTACGATCAAACAAATACCTTTAATTTTATCATGGGCGATTACAATTCATAAATCACAAGGAATTACATTAGATTCGGCGATTATAGATGCTGGAGATAATATTTTTGAATACGGTCAAATATATGTTGCGTTATCTCGTGTTCGTTCATTGGATGGTTTATATCTTTGTGAATTTAATGGACGTAAAATAATGACAAATCCCGAAGTAATCAAGTATTATTCTTCATTATAATAAAATTTGATAAATATTTTATATCTTATTTAATTAATTTAATGTATGAAATTAATTAAACTCACACCTGAGAATTCTAAATTTTATGTGGATTCAACAATTGTTTTTAAAACTCGTGGAAGAAAATGTTTTTGTATTATACAACGTGTTTCAGAATCAGGAAAAACAATTTATATTGATCACCCCGATTTACAAAATAGCTTACAAATTGTGAGTCGCTGTGTATATGTAATTATTTAAGACATAAATTACTATATTTTTTTTTGTTTATAGAATTTGAAAACTTACTTGGATATTATTTGTAAAACAAATTACATTGTAATTTACATCACAATATCATGAACTGTGGATATTTAAATATAAAGAATAAGGAAAATCCAATAAACCATTGTCAAAGATGGCCACAAGAAGAAGAAGAAAAATTATTAATGGCGATTGATTCTGGGTTTCCAAATGAGATAATTGCTGAAACATTCGGAAGATCTATTGGTGGAATAACGTCACGAATCCGTGTTAATGCTTTAAGATTATATAAAGATGGAAAAACATTCGAAGAAATAAAAAAAATTACAAAATTAAGTGATAAAAAATTAAATGAATGTATCTCAAGATATGATAATACAAAAAAAAATCTTGAGATAAAAATGTTAAAAGCCCTCCTTAAAGAGAAACATGAGTTTCCTCTAATAGAAATGGAGAAAAAAAATCTTGAGATAAAAATGTTAAAAGCCCTCCTTAAAAAGAAACAAGAAAAAGAAGATTATGATAAAGAGCTTTCTCTAATAGAAATGGAGGTAAACGGTCTTGAGATAAAAATGTTAAAAGCCCTCCTTAAAGAGAAACAAGAAAAAGAAGAATATGATGAATATGATGAAGATGATGAAGATGAGGTTGAGTATGAAGTATTCATTTTTGAAGGTGTTGAATATGAAAGAAATTTGGAGGATAATATAGTCATTGATCAAGAAGATTTAGAAGTTGTGGGTGTGTGGAAAGATGGAACAATTGAATGGAAAGATGATGAAAGAAAGGAGGCCCATGAATCAAAAAAAGCATAAAAAGATTATCTTAAATGTAAATAATAAAAGACATAAAAATAATATTTTTTTTTTGTAAAATCGTGAAAAAATTATTACCCGAATCGCGGGATATTTAAAGATTTATTCATATATAATATAAAATGGATAAAATAATTAATTTACAACTGGCTGATCCGGATGCCTATAAACAATCTTTTAAAGATTCATATAATAATTTAAATTTAACAGATATTATTTTTGAAATACTTGGTTCTGTTGAGAAAATTGATGGTATTAAATTAAAGATGGAAATTAATATTCAACAAGATAATATATATGTATATCATAATGGAAAGTCACTTGATAAGGATGATATAGAACGTTTAGAAAAAATAGCGACTCATAAACATAATACAAATAAAAAGGGTTTGAGTAAACAAGGAATAGGATGGAGGGCTATTGCATCTGTTGCGGCAAAATATAATTTTCAGGAAAATGGTATATTGAATGGTGTTTATGATAATGATAGTTTATTAAATTATTCAATGTTGATTGGTAAATTAAAAGAAAATGTTAATATTAATAATGTTGAACAAAAAGAAGGAAATATTATATCATTAATCCATGATAATCATTTTCAGATATTATTTACGAGTAATTTTTTTATAAAAAAACTATACAAACAATATCTTGATAATAATGAAGGAGTATTATTTGTAATCCCTAATAGGATGGATTCTAATTATAATGATGAACAAGTTGTTCACAATTTAAAATTATTATATAATCGTTTAGATTGTGATCTTATATATAAAAATGAAATAACATCATATTTCAAGGATATTTATAAAAATAAACCATTTTATTACATAGACCCAAACATTAAAGATAGTCGTTATCTGGAAGTAAAATGTGAAATGTTAACTTATCGTAAGAAGAAGATATGTAAAATGAATATTATAAACCAAAATAATATTGAAAACTTAGATACAAATAAATCACATTATTTTTGGTTCGAATCATATCATAATCAAATGGAACTCATGAAAAAATGGGATTATGATGATTGGACAATCGAAATTGAAAATGAAGATGAATTAATTTCAGATGATTATTCATTCGTGGTGAGGATGATCGGCTTTGATCCAGATAATCATTCAGAAAACTCAGATTTTAAAAAATGGTATAATTTTTATACAAATTATCAGAGAGTTGGGGTAACTACAAAAGAATTAGGTGGAAAAGTTCTAAATATTGAAGGGTATGGAGATGGAATTTTACCATACATTGATAATAATTGTTTAAAATATGACCCATATGAAAGGAATAAAGGATATTTAAAACAAAAATCATTTCATCCAAATAAGGATCTTTTAAGGACAAACTATCCAGGTGGAAAAGGGGGATCATGGAAAAGAATCATTAATGATAAAACGATTACATTTAAAAACAAACAAAACTTTTTATGTGAATTAATTGAAACCCGAGAAAATGTGAATAATGGTAAAACATTATTATCTATTAAACCTATTAAATCACAAACAACATTTTGTAATAGTCAGAGTAGTGGTTTTCATAATACAATCCCATTCTTCCTATTATGGTTATCCCATAAATATATATGGTTTATTCGTGATGAAGAAATAAATGACATTACCATTGAAGAACAATTAAAGATAGAGACTGAAAAGAAATTAGAAGCTCAGAAAGCAGCTGAACAGGCGAAGAAAGAAAAATTAGAAGCCCAGGAATCTGCGAAAAAAGAAAAAGAAATTGCAAAAGAGGAAAGGAGGAAGAAAAAAGAAGCTGAATTAAAAGCATTACAAGAAGAAAAAGAAAAGAAAAGGGCTGAAAAGAAAGCAGCTAGAGAAGAAAAGGAAAAACTAATCGCTCAGGAGAAAGCTGAAAAAGAAAAACAAAAGAAACTGATTGCTCAAGAGAGAGCTACAAAAGAAGAACAAGAGAAGATGTTGGCTCAACGGAAAGCAGAAGAAGAAGAAAAACAAAAATTACTGGCACAACAAAAAGCAAGTAAATCACGAGATACAAGTGATAAATTATTAAAATTTGCTAATGAACTTAATGAACAAAAAAATGAATTAGAAAATAATATAGATGAGAAATATATTCCCATTGAAGATGAAAAAAATGTGAATGAAGGCTATTGTTATTGTTTGCGTGATCCAACAAGGGAAGGTTATCGTAAAATAGGTAAGTCTTCCAAAGATCAAGATAAACTAGAAAAACAATATATTTCACGTTATATGCCTGAAGGTATCGAAGTTATTCAATGGATTCCATTCGATAACTCAAAACTTGCAGAAGAACATATTTTTGAAAAACTAAAAAATTATCGTATAAAAAATACAGAATGGTTTAAATTCCCTGATATGGAAGAAAGTCGCATTGATGATTTAATTGAAGATAAGTTTTCATCTTATAAATCATTCATGGAACAATAAAGATTATCTTAAAATGTTAAATAATAAAAGACATAAAAAATAATATTTTTTTGTTTAATAAAATAATCCACCACCTGCGAATGTTTTTGAATTAATATATTTACCACCTCTTACTTTATTATATCCATATAATGCTATATAATGATCAGTCCATTCTTGTTCTTTTTCATTGGATATGAAACCAGGAACAGTATCAATAATTTCACAATCTTCGATGGGTGGGAATTTCATTGTACATTGACTTCCTTGTCCATGACAATGTTGCCAATTACGTCTATCAAAATCAGTTGTTTTCCCAATATACCATCTTCCATTACCTAAATTACATCTATATATATATGTTTTTGTATTTAGATCATAATACATTAATTGTGGATGACTATACATAGGGGCCCATGTTAATGAGTATGCTTTCGGACATTTAATCTCTTTCCCAAATTGTGTATAGAAGTTAGCGACCATTTCTAATGGAATAAAACCACGATATAAATTAAATTGTGTTTCTTGCTCACGTATTTTCATTTGTTCTTCTTGTTGTCTTCTCATTTCTTGTTGTCTTCTAATTTCTTGTTGTCTTTTCAATTGTTCTTGTTGTCTTCTAATTTCTTCTTGTTGTCTTCTCATTTCTTGTTGTTGTTTTTTTAATCTTCTTTGTTTTTCAATTTGTATTGAATCAACAATATTCTTTTTAGGTTTATATTTACAATGTACATTTTCATGGAAACGACATCCTTTTTCTGTATCAAATGGTTTCTCACAGTATTCACATTCCCAGTAATCAGGTTTCTTAGATGAAGATTTAATATAATTTCCTTTTACATCTTTTGTTGCATAACATGTTGTGATTGTATGTCCTTGTCTCCCACATCTTGAACATTTTCTTTTTGATTTTGATTTATTCATATAATATATATAATATAAAATTTGAAAAAATTATTACAAAGATATATTAAATAACTAATGAAATGGTTTTCATTTATATCTTAAAACTCCAACAAGGAAAATATTATGTCGGGAAGACGGATAATCCACAATATCGTTTGGAAGATCATTTTTCAGAAAATGGTTCCGCATGGACAATGAAATATAAACCTATACAATTATATTGTTTACTACCTGATTGTGATGATTACGATGAAGACAAACAAACCATAATATATATGAAAAAATATGGTATTGATAATGTAAGAGGTGGTAGTTTCTGTCAAATAAAATTAGACGAATCAAATAAAGAAACAATTCAAAGAATGATTACAGGTAATTCAGATAAATGTTATCATTGTGGAGGAAATCATTTTATCAAAGATTGTAATGTAAAAAAGAAAGAAAATACAAAAAAAACCAAAAATATACAAAAAAGTAATGTATGTAAAAGATGTAACAGAACCGGTCATACACATGAAAGATGTTATGCCAAAAAAGATGTATATGGTAATTATATTGAATCTGAAGAAGAATCGGACGAAGAATACTGGGAATGTGAATACTGTGGAAAAACGTTTGATACAGAAAAAGGATGTCGTTTTCATGAAAATGTTCACTGTAAAGAAAAGAATAAAAGATATAAAAAACAATCAAAATGTTGTAAACGTTGTGGACGGTCTGGACACACTAAATATGAATGTTATGCTGACACCCATAAAAATGGATATGATTTATATTATTAATTATAATAAAAGACATAAATTACTATATTTTTTTGTTTACAATAAATTTGAAAATATTTGTTAAAAGATGTATTAAATAACTAACCTTTAATTTATGTCTTTTTTAGTAATCAGTAAAGATTCTTCAAATAAGATATATACAACAGATGATCCTGAAATAGAACTTGAATCATTTACAAACAAAGAAGAAGCCGAATATTATTTACAATTTGGTAAACGGAAAATAATCATAAAGAATAAGGAAAATCCAATAAACCATTGTCAAAGATGGCTACAAGAAGAAGAAGAAAAATTATTAATGGCTATTGATTCTGGGTTTCCAAATGAGATAATTGCTGAAACATTCGGAAGATCTATTGGTGGAATAACGTCACGAATCCGTGTTATTGCTGTAAGGTTATATAAAGATGGAAAAACATTCGAAGAAATAAAAAAAATTACAAAATTAAGTGATAAAAAATTAAATGAATGTATCTCAAGATATGATAATACAAAAAAATATAAAAAAGGAAAATATATAGAGCATACAAAGTTAAAAGAAAAGGAAAAAAAATATTTGTGGGTCTATCATTTCCAAAAATTAATGGATGATGAAAATATACAAAAATTAAATCTTGATTTAAAACTCCATCAAGCCAAATTTGTGATTGAATTATTATCTCCTGTCATTGATTTACAGAATGGGGGGCGGGGGTCACAGTTAAGAATCATGAAAAAAAATAATGGAACTATGATTTTTCAGAATGAAATGATGTATTATCTTCAGTTTCATGTGATTCCAGAAATAGAACAAAGTTGTCAAGAAGCTTATAAACAAAATTGGACAAGAACCAGGAAAACAAAAGTGCCTAAAATACAAGTCAAGAGTGCAGTAGCGGGAGAAATGAATTTACCATCATTAATGATAAAAAAAGGCCATAAAGCATATGAATATTTAGATTACATCATACGGTTTTCAAATGGAGAGTTTATGGATGATATTAAAACATATTTAGAATGTTGTCAAAAATATTAAAAAAAGATTATCTTAAAATGAATGATTTAAGACATAAATTACTATATTTTTTTTAATAATTTTCATTAAAATAAATTTAAAAACTTAATTGGATATTACTTGTAAAACAAATTACATTGTAATTCCATTAAATAACTAAAATAGTTAAATTTGAAAATATTTAAAATAGTAATATTAATAATATTACTATGGATATTTATAAAATTGTAAATGTTAGAAACTCATTAAGAAATATGTCTGATGAAGATTTTGAAAAGTTTCTACCAGATTTTTGTGATAAGTTAGTTTCATATGGATTTGATAATTTTATTCAAACATATAATGATGGTCTACAGGAAAATATAAAAGATTGGATAAATCTTAAAAATAAACAAGTAGAAAAAGATTGGATTAACTCAACATCTGTTGTGGGTATGAATATTATTAAACGAAATATGCCCCACATTTATGAGGTATGTAACTATAAAGGTCTTAATATTAAACAAATGTGGGATAAAACACATTTAGATAAAGCATTAAGGACAAATAGAAAATCACACTCAACACCTTATGTAACGGAAATAGTGAGACAGTTGGGATTTACTGCTGGATCATCTAAAGTCACTATTTATAGACCTCTTTTGACAAAACGAATCGTTGAACAATTGAATGGTAAAAATGTTCTGGATGTTTGTGTTGGTTGGGGAGGGCGCATGTTGGGATCAGCATGTTTTGAAGATGTAAAATATACAGGTATTGAACCATTCTCTAAAACATATGAAGGATTAAATAATATAAAAAAAGAATTACAATTAAATAATGTTACATTATACAATGATATAGCCGAAAATGTTCTACCTAAATTAAAAAAACAATATGATTTAGCATTAACATCTCCACCATATTACAATCTTGAGTTGTATTCTGAAGAATCAACACAATCACATCATTACGGATCTTATGAAGATTGGATTAATAAATTCTTAAAACCAGTTGTATATGGAACAATAGATAAATTAATTGATACAGGATATAGTTGTTGGTCTGTAAAAAATTTTAAAACCGATAAAAAATATAATCTCTATGATGATGTTGTTAAACTTCATAAAGAAAAAGGATGGAAAAAAATAGATAGAGAATTTTATGTAGGAAATTGTATTCGTCCTGGATTAGACAAACAAGGGAAAGAGATTACTTATGTATTTATTAAGGAATAATTTTTAGACCATTTAATAACTTTAATAAAGGCCCTGAAATCATTGAATTATCTATATTTGGAGATATATACATTAATTTTAAATTATTAGCATCTTTCCATTTATTCCAACCAAAGTCGGCAGTACGGCAATATTTACTCTTTTGATCGCCTTCAGGTAATGCTTTACATACCTTATTTTTAATATGATTCAAGAATGTTGGTGAATTAAAATCAAATTGCACTATAAATTTTAATTTACCATTATAGAAACCACTGACTACCATGAGTATATCATTATCTATACATTTTTGAATTCTACTATGTGTAAAGTCTGTAAATTGACCACCTCCATTTAATTTTTTAATTGTATCATTTCTATTATGTCCATTTTGTGGTTTTACTTCTATTTTACGGTTTGTAACAGGATCTATTCCATCTTCTCCTAATTTACCAGGACTATTTTCATAATTACATATATTTAATGTTATTTCTTCTCTGAATTTAGATGAGTTATTATCATTAGCCATTTCATGTATTAATTCAAAAATAATCTTATCTTTTTCATCTATATCTTCCGGTATGGTTTCTAATGTATAATTAACCTTATATTTATCAAGTTTTGACATCCTACAATTATATTAGATATAGTATATATATATATTCCTCGCCACAAACCACAGGAATATAAACTATCTGCTTTTTGGGATGGATTATGAAGTTCAAGACCTCTCAATCAATTGAAAGGAAAATATATTAAATATTACTTATAAATTAAAAAAATATTTCAAATTCAAAAAATATTAATAAAAGACATAAAATACTATATTTTTTTTTGTAATATATATATATATATATAAATACTATGGCACGCGTTAGAAATCGTTCCAGGAAAAGTTCTAGAAGGGTTTCTAGAAGAGTGAATCGTTCTAGAAGAGTGAATCGTTCTAGAAGAGTGAATCGTTCTAGAAGAGTGAATCGTTCTAGAAGAGTGAATCGTTCAAGAAGAGTGAATAGATCTAGAAGAGTGAATAGATCTAGAAGAGTGAATCATTATCAAAAAAAATATAAAGTGGGTGGGATGAAAAAAATGGCAAAAATGGCAAAAAAGGTTAAAAAGAGTAAATTTATGAATATTGCGATTAATAATAAGATGCTTTTAGAGGCATGCAAGAATGGTAATGATGAAATGGTTAATAAATTGTTGGAAGATGGAGTCGATGTAAACATAACTGGAAAGGGCCGTAATACCCCACTCCACATCGCCGTCATGGGGTTAGTGGGAGAGACCACCACCTGGACCATGTATACGCCGGGTGAGGATCAACAATACTTTGATGTGATAGAGTTGCTGTGTGCTAAAGGCGCAGATATCCACAGAACAAATGATGAAAGAAAATCGCCCGTTTTGATCATTGCTGAAAAAATGGCTGATGCTGATGCTGATGCTGATGGTGATTCTGATTATAAAAGATACACGAAAATAATGCTAGTGCTTTTAAGAAAAAGCATCAATGAAATGATGAAAGGGGTGAAGGTAGAAGGGCTGCGTGTGTTACCGGATATACCGCATATTATTGAAGGCACCAATCTGCCTCCGCCGCGTATTATTAAAGACACCAAGCGGCCATCATACAGCACATCGTACTGGATAAGAACCCACCCAGAATGGGACTCATCTAAGAAATGGGCTGCGACGGCTTTACAAGCGGCGGCTCGCGGGGCAGCTGGGCGGCGAACGGCTCATCGGGTGCGACAGGGGCGAGCCGCCGAAGTCAAAGGGGATACACCTGCGGCGGTGAACCCCCAGCATCAGCAAGATGAAGAAGAAGCACCAGCACCAGCAGCAGAAGGAGCAGAAGGAGCAGAAGGAGCAGAAGATGACGACGATAAAGCCGTCGGGGTTGGATTAGACTGGGATAATGTATGATGTACCAAACACATTAATCATATGATATATATATCTCCATATTTATAATTTTTTTTTATAAAATTTGAATACTTTTTTTATCTTATTTATAAATAATATATATGGAACAATTATCAGATGAACAAATCAATGTATTACAAGCATGTTTACAAGGAAAGAATGTATTTATAAGTGGTCCGGGTGGTTGTGGGAAAACATATTTAATTCGACGGGCGATTACAATTCATAAATCACAAGGAATTACATTAGATTCGGCGATTATAGATGCTGGAGATAATATTTTTGAATACGGTCAAATATATGTTGCGTTATCTCGTGTTCGTTCATTGGATGGTTT
>Ga0257127_1001063_pt1 | contig 20692 bp, 11 predicted proteins | sample SI060_135mmetaG_FD_190152 | JGI IMG/M metagenome (GOLD analysis project Ga0257127, IMG submission 190152) | Marine microbial communities from Saanich Inlet, British Columbia, Canada - SI060_135m | ecosystem: Environmental > Aquatic > Marine > Inlet | place: Canada: British Columbia | collected... | reverse complement strand
GAATGGGTGTTATGTATATGTATGTGGCACCCAACTCAAAAATGGGAAACTTTGTCAGAATCCTCAAACATGTCATCTTCACCGACAAATCACTCAATCATCGAAAATAAGGTAGTCATGTCCTGGCTCATCGTAGAGACATCCTCGCATTTCATGTTGTATTGTTCCACTTCATTCATACATTTCTCCAAAAATTCATCGTCGCTTTTCGGAAGGGTTTCTATGTATTTCCCTTTCAATATTTCAATGACTACATTCCCCATTTCTTCCGTGGTCGCATCCAATCGGAATATTTCCCCAGTTTTGATATTAAACAAACGAAATTGTTTGTTTTTTTCGTCGTCGTCGTCGCCATCTTCGTATCGTAGACGCCATAACCAAGCATACAACACCAGTTGCACATAATGTTCTATCACCGTTTCGGTCGTGCATTTCAGTTCCCACAACGTGGATTGTGTAATCAAATCTACACGCACTCCGAACCGAATTTTTCGGTCATATTCAGGCAAATGTTCCTGTAAGATTTCATCTATTTTGGCATTCACTTTTATCATATCATTGTTCACAATGGCGACCTCTGCTTGTGGAGCATAATCAGACAATTCCTCTTTCAATACTTCATTCAGGCGCTGTTTACAACTAGTGACCATCGCCCCGTCTAACCACGTATATTCGTCACGTTCAATTTGTCGCAGTTTAAACAACAAGTTTTCGTTTAGAGCAATACTTACGTTGCAAATATACAGATAGTCCTCAATGGTGGTGATTTCGCTAGGTAAATCCACAATGATTTTACGTAACAATTCGGGCACGTGTTTCTTTTCTTGCATATCTTCCATAATGCGATTTAATAAGAGTTGACCTTGTTTGATAGAACGCCCTTCGTTTTTGCCTCCGTGCATTTCATTCAAATAGTCGTAATACATAGAAGGAATCGCAATGCCATTCAGATCACTCACTTCTTCGTATAGTCCATTTTTTGTCTGAAAAACAGTGGGGATGTCAATTTCATCAAATCCAGTTTCTTCACGGACAAACATGGAATCAATCATAGGAGAAATAATATCCATCACTTCTTCAGAAATGAACTTGGTCAGCTCCGTCGCGGTAACATTGCGTACGTCTTGTTTGGAATCATCGTCGTCTTTTACAAGAAACGCTGCCTGTGGATGTCCCTTAAAATCAATATACTCTTGTTTTTTCATAGCAAAGTGGTCCAACTGCAAAAAATCCAATGGGCGACTGTATTCGTCGTCTTGTCCCTCTAAGACGAATAGCCCTTCCGTTGCGCGGGTAGCGGCTACATATAGCGTATTCGGACATTCTTCCGGGTTTGCTTTTCTATCAAAGAACCGAAAATAGTTGTTATCAAATCCCACCACGAACACGTATTTTCGCTGGCGCCCCTTGGAAGAATGGAACGTAGAGAAGACGATTTTTCCGTCAATCACGCGTTCGTCTAGTTTCTCATCTTTCATAATAGGAACATGACACGGCAGTCCCATTTCTACCAACATATTCTCCAATTTACATACATTCATACTTGTTGCTTTGATGGAAGATGCCAATATAAAAAAATCAGATGGAAATGCGCCTTCTTGCAAGAGTCGTTTGATTTGATAATGAACGATATTCAACATATTTCGGGGGTCACGCCGAACATAAAACACCTTCATTCCCTCACGACAAGCATTCATGCGGGGTTCTCCTAACATGACGTTATTCACAAACTCGCGTATTTGGTTCGTAATGCGGAATGACATTTTCATGGTCACTAATTCTATGTCTGGTGTCCGCAGAAATCCCGACTTCTTCCAGAATTCCTTCGCCATCGTTAAAAAACGCGTGTCCGCCCCCTTAAATTCATACAATCCTTGTTTGTAATCCCCCAATACAATCAATTGCACCTTTTTGTTCATATCATACAAATATTTCAATAACAACTGAAAATACAAATGCGTCATATCTTGGCACTCGTCCACCACCAATACATCTATTTCGCGTATTTTGTTATGTGGCTCCACGTGATTCATCAACGCCTTTCTGATTTCTTTATCAGTATATCCTACATCCAAATAATGTTGCTTCGCCAAACTATGATAGGTATGCACTTGTAAATTCGTTAACTCTTCTTCCCCTACGCGCTGTTGGACGTCTTTTCTAAGAGCAGCATTGTATGTAACTTGTAATATTTTGTTATTCTTAAGAGCAGCGGCGATGCCCAACACAAGCGTGGTTTTTCCTGTTCCCGCCACCGCGTCCACTACCACGTTTTTGCCTTCCATCACTAATTCTAATATATGTTGTTGCTCTTCGCTTAATGGATGCATCGTGAATATGCGAATTGGTATAAATACGTTATACAATAATGCGACATTAGTTTTATATGGTATTCGTTTATGTTTTACGCGTATGAGAACGCAGCCTCTTAAAAATTGAAAATTATCTCCCGAATAGAAGGATCATAGCGACCATTCTCAATATAGTAAAACAATATGACCACCACGTGCACTCTTCTCGACCGTATTCAGACTCTCCCGATAGAGTTGGTTCGTGAAATCAAAGACCGACTTGATGTGGAGACACAAATCATTCTGTTAAAAGGCAAACCTACTGTATATACAAATGTAAATAAGACAGTCCAAGATAATTATGTGTATATGTATCTACAAACACCCTCTATGCGTGGTTTACTGCGCGGGTTAAAAAAAGAAAAAACCAGAGTAAAGCACGCTGTTCGGGATAGAATGGGCATCGGAGTTTCAAAAGTGTATTTGGTTGATTGCGAATTGCATGGTAGCGTTCTAGCGAACATATACGAGACCACTATTAGCAAACCAATGAAAAAGGCGTTAACAAAGGCAGAGCAAGACTCTCCTATGGTCGTTGACTTGGATGGTCGCCTGAAGAGTTGTATTACGCCCCTTGAGAAAAGTATTGTTGCTCGGTTTAAAACAATGGAAGCACCGGTTAAACCAACTTATACAAATGAGAGGACTAAAATGAGATATGCCCGTGCGTTGAAAGATTATCACACATCTATTCCATACAAAATTTATCAATTATTACACGACTTTGAGCAATGTACATCCTTTATTCGCGAGCTGGATTACGAGATCAAGATGAGCGTATTGAAATTCTTGAAAACCTTGTCTGTATTATCAAAACAGTATCTTTCATCAGAAGTCGCCAAGTTGTTAAGTAGGCGAACTCCTGAAGACGTGGAGGTGGACAAAAACAGACAATCATATTACGCGAGAAACCAAGAAAAAGAACGAGAGGAAGAAGAAACACACAATATGAGAATGGAACAATTATATATGTTAGATTTGATGAAACAAGAAGCCAAAATCAGAGAACAACAGGGGAAACAGCAACGAAAACTGGCTCGAGAAGAGACAAGAGTCAGGAAATTGCGAGAACAAGCCGAAAAGAAACAGATACGCGAAGAGCGGGCAAACGCGAAGGCTCAGATGGAGGAGGAAAAGGCGCTCCGCGCCACTCTTCGTGCTCAAGCGAGAGCCCTAAAACTCGCCGAAAAGAAGAGAAAAGACGCCGAAAAGATGGACAAGGAGGTATTTAAAGTGCTCCGCACAATGTTTGTATAAGAATGACTTGTAATATCGTTTGTAAGATATACTAACTACGTATATTTTTCATTGTATGGTATGATGTTCAAAAGTGCATGTTTTTTTAAATGAAAAACTTTTTTCAGATTTTCACTTTTGGACATTTTTAAAAATGTCCAATTTTCATTTTTCAGAAAAAGTTTTTCAAAAAAATCATGCACTTTTCACTTCACAGCATAATGCTTTGATTTGTATTTTTCATATCAAATATTGACTGCATACTTTTTTTATTGTTTTGTGAAAAAACAATTTAGCAACTTTTTATGTAAGATAATTATATTACAAATGCTTACAAAAAAGTTGCTAAAAGTTGCAGAGAAATATTACTGTGAAGATTGTGACTATACTACCAGCAAGTCAAGTAGTTACAAGAAACATTTATCCACTGCAAAACATATAAAACTTACAAATCTTACAGAAAAAGGTGTAAAAGTTGCTATACATATTGAAAAATATAGTTGCGATACTTGTAAAAAACACTACAAATCTCGTATGGGTTTGTGGCAACATCGGCAGAAATGCGGTTATGTCACGACCGAACATACAACCCAAGAAGAGTTGCCCGTCAACAAGGATATATTCATAGAATTGATAAAGCAAAATCAGACACTCATTACAAGCAACCAAGAATTCAAAGAACTGTTGAAAGAACAACAACATGAGAACCTAGAATTACAAAAACAATTGTTGGAAGTGGTAAAAGAGGGGAGAACAGTGAACAATACGCAAAACAACAAGTTTAATCTCAACTTCTTCTTGAACGAACAATGTAAAGACGCGATGAATATTTCCGAGTTTTTGGAGAACATGACTCTGAATTTGGAAGACTTGACCGAAACGGGCAGATTGGGGTATGTGAATGGGATTTCGCGTATATTCGTGAATAAATTACGAGAACTTGATACATACAAACGACCACTTCATTGCACGGATTTAAAGCGCGAGACGCTATACATCCGCGAGAACGACGAATGGTCAAAACAGGAGAACTCCAAGGACAAATTGCGAGAATTAGTTGACCGGGTAGCGAACAAGAACTGTAAAACAATGAAACAGTGGACGGAAGAGAACCCCAATTATACGTTGATGGATTCATTTGAAAATCAAGAATTCATGAAATTATCCAGTATAGTATTAGGTGGATTTGGAGACATGGAAACCAAACAGTTTCGTGATAAAATCATTCGGAATGTGATAAAAGAAGTGTTTGTATGTAAAAATTGATATAGATTATCTTTTGTATTTATATAGCAGAACACAAAAGATGGCGGGTGACGATTTCCAAAAGCGCAAAACGAAGAAAGACAAGGCGCATCGCAATGCTGAATACAATGGAAAATATAGCCCAAAGCACGCGCGCATGCAAGAAGAGTTGTTTGAGAGGCGACAACAGACAAACCAGGTCGGCAATCCCGCGAATAGCGAGAACCCAGAAAACGATAAAAAGACGAAAAAGGATAAACACGACAAATATAAAAACAAATAGTCAGTCTATAGTATCTATGTTAGCTTTCTTGCCTATCATCATTATTTTTGTCGTGTCGTGGATGTGTATATTGTCAATGATAATCTATATGTTGTATATTTCATTGGTTAATACGTAGCATTATTATTTTATTTATAAGTCTATAATATATGTGGTTGAGAACCTTATATATTATTTTTACCTTTTTCCCCTACTTGTCTGTTCAAGACTCTGCCTGTGTGTGCACGACGGTTCCGTGCCCGGAAGCAGGGGAGAATGAGATTGTGATGGGAAATGGAGGTGTTCAGATGAGTTATCTATATGAATTACACAATACAATACCTGTTGTTGTTTCGGCAAAGGGGACGTTGACTCCAGAATCTTTAGACCATGGTACAGATACTACGTCATGTACGCAAAAATATTCTAGATTGTTGGAAGATGACGGCGAACAATCGTGTGACGCAGGACATATCCTAGCAAATCGGTTGGGTGGATACGGAAATGAACCATTGAACATCTTTCCCCAAAATTCCAGTATCAACAGAGGGGTCTATGCTCAATTTGAAGGAGATATCTATGACTGTATGGTAAATTCAACCCAAGGTTTCTTAACGTGGGAATTTATATATCCAGGTTCTCAAAATACGCAGCCTACTTACGTAAAATATTCGGCGACGTTTGAAGATTCGTTGTGTGGATCCTTATATCAGGAGTTTTCTAATGCGTAGGCCTAAAAAATAAATAAGAAATGAAATAAACTATCATAAAAAATAACTCTCTAGGTTCTCGTTGTGTTTGTAAATAATACCTATATGATAATACTGAGAGGTTTCGTTTGTTTGACAATCATTTCCTGTATGGATACATATGTTTCTTTTCTATAAAACACATGTATGAGAACCTACACGATATGGTTCGGTTTATACTGTATTTGCTTTTCTTTTCATCGTTTTTCGGGCAGCCATACGACTTTGTTTGACGCGCTTGGCAAATCCTTTATTGTTCTCTATTCCGCGCAGAAGTCGCATTTGTTTTTGTGCTTGTTCTTTGGTGGTGCATTTGGCAAACACCTTTTTTGTTTTGGCATTATACACTTTATAACAAGGCTTATTTCTCACTTTTCTTGTCTTATAAGGCATAATATATAATATAAGACAAGAAAAAATATTCAAACTAAACTAGATTGGAAGTCCATAAAGCACCATTATAAACAGCAGCAGTTTGATAAATACCACTAGAAGAAACAGAAACAGATTGCCATTGCTTGTCTGTGATGTTTTCATCTGTGCTTTGTGCCCAGGTTGCGCCATAGTCAACTGAAATATAGATAGCACCACCTTTTACAACCGCAGTTTGATATTGTCCACTCGCAGATACACTGATTGCCTGCCATTGTTTATCGGTAACAACCGCTTCATCTATTTTTGTCCAACTCACGCCATAATCGGTAGACACGTAAATTTCGCCAGTCACTTCAACCGCAGATTGGTATCTTCCGTCGGATGACATATCCACACCCACCCAATTGTGATCATCCCAGTCGCGGTTGTCATTGGTGTTAATTGCGGTAGTGGTGGTCCAGGAAACACCGTAATTGCCTGAATAATAAATGTTCTCAGAGACGATTGTCTGGTATTTTCCGTCGTATGACATAGTAACACCTCCTGTGGGGAATCCTTGAATTGAATAATACAAATCGTGTGTATCATCGGAAAAGGCGGTCCATGTCAATCCATAGTCGCTTGAACGATACATAGTATCACCAGCGGAAATCAAGGTTTGATATTGTCCGTTCAATGAGATCGCAACAAAGAAATCGGCCTGACCGTATGACAATACGCTAGTCCAAGTAGCGCCATAATTGCTTGATACATATATACTTTTACCATTACTGGCCGTTTGGTATTGTCCTGACGTGGAAATGGCGACGGAGTTGGATATTTCTTGACCAATATTTGTGGTAACTGTCCACGTGCGACCGCTGTCGGATGAAATATAAATATCACCTAATTCTTCAATCGCCGTCTGGTATTTCCCGTCAATAGATATAGACACCGCCAGCCATTTTTGATTCGGAAGAATACCGGTGGTGACGTCTGTCCAAACTAAGCCATAGTCAGCTGCGTTAAATGCGTCTGCACTGGTAAGTATAAATAAGATAGGAACAGTATAAGACTGTGTAATATTGCTTGTAGAATAAGTAGTGACTTTTCGTACATTGTTGGAAGCATCAACGTAATTAATGGTGGAATCAATTGCTTGTAAATTTGTCGGTCCAACGTTATTTTTTGGCGAATATACCTCTTCTTCAATATCCACCTTAATCGTAACCGTAATACCATCTGCCAAATATATCAAATCATTCTCAATAAATCCGTCTTCAATCCCAAAACCCATTGCGCCGCGATTATTGAAAATGTCTGTATCAACAATATATCGCAATTTCTCCGAAACATTTTCTATAGTAAAGGAACCAGACAAATCAGTCACATACGAGCCTTCAATATTGAAATTACTTCCGGACATAATACTGTATAATCCACTAATATCGAATACGCCCTCATTCAGCGTTCGCGCATGTTCTTCCGAAAACAAACTACCAAACCCAGTGGGTAGCCCAAAATATTTTTCTACGGTTGTATTGAAATCACTGTATAATGTGCTCATTTTTCCAATGGTTAAAATATTTTCTTGTGTGATAGATTCTAATAGTTCAGTAGTGGTATAAGTCAATGTATTTGGGGAAAACAATTCGCTGCTTGCGTCATACGTAGTTTCTACTACATTACTGTTGGTGTCGTCTTTCTCAATACCAATTGCCGAATTAAGCGACCGCACGCCCAGTCGTATCTGTATAGCCGAAGAAATATCATATACAGACAACGGATTTTGTTCGTTTAAGCTGACATCTTGTAAATTTTGCTGTATTGTAAACCCGCCCGAAGCATCTAATACAAATAATTGATAAGAATTACAACTGCAATCGGACATATCCTTACAATATAATAAGATAAATTATGATAAATTATCCAATCGTAGTAAAATGGGAGCTTCCGTTGTTGTAGATAATGTAAATAGATTATAACATGCGTCAGTAATAAATGGCTGCTGGTCTACAATGAGCTGTAACACAACACTCATTCCAGGATTCACTAAAACCAAATCCCCTGCTACAAATCCATCACTAACCGAATAAGATAAATCAGCAACCCCGGTTCGGTTATTAAACGGGTCTTCTTCTAGGATATAACTCAAAACCGGATTTAATTGTTGCAATACGATAGAACCGGAAAAGTTAGGGACTGTTTCGTTTTCCGTATTAATGTATTGTCCGTTAATTAATTCAACAAATTTGGCTGCATCAAAAATTCCGTTACTAATATCAGTCGCATCTTCGCCTTTTAATAAAGATATGAACTCATTGTTGTAATAGAAGTAGCGATTGATGTATTGTTTGAAGTCACTATACAATGTTTCAAATTTGCCCAACGAGGTAACCTTTTCGGCAGTGACATTGGTTTTGAAATCTTCAAACGTAATAGTAAAACTATCAATTGGAAAGACCTCTGTGTCAGCATTGAAAGAAGTATCTAGTATAACTGTGTTGGATGCGTCTTTGAACAGACCTATTTTTTCGTTAAAAATGCGCACATCGTAATCTATTTGTAGGGTTTCGGTTAAATCAAACTCGCGTAATGGATTCATACCGAGTAATTCAATTTCAGTTAAACTAATGTCTACTGCGAATCCACCAGTAGCATTAATCGCAGTCAGCCCGTCGGTTATAATCATGCCATCTACATATTGGTATTCATTGGATAAATCAATAAGTGTGCTAGATGCATCCATAATTATATGTCTTCACTTATATTACCAATCTAAAATATAAGTAAAAAATTTACAAGTCATACAACATCTTAAAATCCAGACAAAATGAAAAATTCGCATTGTTCATATTTAATATGTTTCCGCGTTCATCATAAATGCGTATGCGTAGGCGTTGAATGTCTACGGGTCCAAAATAATTGCGGGGTTCAGTAACGATATTAAAATCATTTTCCATCAACAAACTGAAATACGATGCTTTCAGTGAAACCCTGGCCAAAATATTTGGGCTCATGACCGAATTTTTGAAAACACTCACGAAATGATTGTTGGAGTTATTATGAAAATCGTCCACTGCTAAATATAGATAACGCGTTGTAGCGGGTTCAATCACAGTATCGCCAGTATAAGTATTTTTATTTCGGTATTTACGTTGTGTGAAACCCAAATTCCAACCAAACCGCGAACTTACGTCCGTATTATCGGACTCCTTGTTAATATTTTTAGTGAAATCCAACGTGATGGTCTTGATTGCGTTTGAATATACCCCTGATGGAGCAATGGTTACTTTTCCTGTGCCCGAACCACTACTAGTAATATCCAAAGAAAACTGAATATATGCGAAAGGGTCGGTAGAATCAACCAACGCACCCTCACTATCGCGAAGAGAGATGAGCGCGTTTAATTTACTGATTAAATCGTCGGAATTATAATTTCCATCGGGAATTGTAAGAACCGTTTCCTTTGTATAAAGATTTCCAGATAAATCAACGCCATCCTCAGAAATGGGATAATATTCTGTATGCATGTATAAAAAATTATTACCAAATGACTCAGAAATAGAGTAAAACGACACAGGAAACTCCAACGATGATAATTTCATGGAAACCACCTTATTGAATTTCATGGGCATTTGTAATGAAAAATCAGAACTGGTGGTGTAATAGAAATTATCACGGAATTTGGTATCAATATTAAGACATTTGGTGATAATACGAGTTTTCAATGGGTTTAAGTTGCCTGGAAAAAACTCACTTGGACTAGAATGAACATACTGTGTAACTGGGCGCTCAACAAGTTCATTATGACGAGACGCCACCTCTTCAGGAATATAGGGGGCTTCTGTAGTATCCAACTTATAATTTTTCGGGATAGAAGTTGGTTTTCGTGCGAGCTCTTTTTTACATTTGAATTCAACGATTCTTTGTTTCGCTTTTTCAACAAAATGAATAAAATCACTACAGAATTTTTTACTTATATCGGGATTGCTTGTAAACTTATGTTGGATAGTATACGCAACTTGTTCAATATCGCTAGGGGAATACTCAGTTTGCTTATGTAAGTGAAAAAAATTAAGTAAATCGTTGTTACTATAATTTTGAATATCTAAATCAAAATCGTCCATTCTTATATTGTTAGGCCATATTTTTATTAGGTTTTACAAAGAACATTTAGTTTAGTGAAGGGCTAGATAAAATATAATTATACATATATAAGTAAATAGTATAATGTCATTAGCCGTTTTGAAAAAGAAAGCACAGGCAAAATATAACAATATGAGCGCAAACAGTTCATCTGGATTTTCATTAAACGGAACGCATAGAAACCAAGGATACGTGGGGCAAACCAGTTTGTCTAGAACAATCGTTCATACTCCTCACAAAGGTCCCACGCCCAAAGGACATGGTGGTTGCTGTGGAACGTATCCTATCAATAATATCAAGGCGTCTACTGTATGTAATGTGGAAGACGCAAGCGTAGTGAAGACCAGTTCTATTAATACCCGCGGTTTGATAGATACCAAATACAAAAAGTCATCTTCTCTATATAATAACGTGAAGCCCGATAGTAATCAAAACAATACTTATCAGAGCGTGTATATTACTAACATCGCACAAAAAGAGATTGATTGCTGCGCACAAATTGACGCATCTTCTAACGAGGTGAATTCTAGTTCCCATATTAACTTGGCGAACGGTTCTTGTGTAATTACCCAACCCGAGAGCGATTTCGTGGCTATTCCTCAAAGTCAATATTTGTCCACCTTAAAGAAGGATTGCGTTGGTAACAATGAGACACCAAAATCAAGTATCAACAGGACTCCTTTGATCGGAACGTAAATATACAAAATTGAATCATAATAAAAACATAATGTTATTATGAATTACGACTATACAATCATGGCAGATAACACACAAGAAGAGCAAATGCAAGAGGCATACTTGAAGTCATTAAGTGAAAAAGATCGGAAAGGCTACGAAATCGCAAAGTCTCATCTAGAAATGTCGTTTGACTTGGAAAAAAGCATAGGCTACTTGGAATGGAAAAAAAAGAATGAAAACAAATAAATATACATACATGTATCTCAATAAAAACATAGATACTTATTTTTATTGAGATAGAAGTTTCTATAATTTAGAATATTTCGCGTTATTATCAGTATATATTCTATAGATGTCTTCCAGCGATTACATCGCAATCAAAAAATTAAAAGAATTAAAAAGTTCATGTGAGACTGATGAACTGGGAGATCCTCTATCGCCAAGTTGGTATAATGTTCCGGTAACCAATGACTGTGACTGTTCAGTAGTTTTAGGAACTGGTCCAACGGGAGCGGTGGGCAGCATTGGTCCAATCGGTTATACCGGCTATACGGGTGTAACTGGACCGGTTGGACCAACGAATGGAGGAGTTATTTCTATATTTGCCGAAAGCAATGGATTTGACCTCAGTAGTGGAAGTGGATTTTCTTTTTCTTATGGAAGCGGAAATGTGAATTCGGACACTTATGGCATTCAAATGGGAATAGATTGTAGTTTAAACTACATTGGCGTAAGAGCATCAGAAACCCCGGACGTGAGTGGTGTGATTCAAGTGTGGAAAAATAATACATATAGTGGAATACAATTATCAGGAGTGGACGTATCTGGTTCATTATCTGATTTAAGTCTGAATGTGGAAGTAGGTGATTATATTAATATCAAGTGCACGGATGGTAGTGGCGGCGGTATTGTAAGTGCGGCCTTATGGTTTTTAACACAAGGTGTAGTGGGACCTCAGGGTGTAACTGGTTATACCGGTATGACAGGACCTACTGGTGAGACCGGTCCTACAGGACATACTGGTTATACCGGCATGACCGGAGCGACAGGTAACACTGGATATACTGGACCCACTGGTTATACGGGATACACTGGATACATCGGTCCAGCCGGCCCTACTGGTAATACCGGTCCCACGGGTAATACCGGCCCTACAGGTAATACCGGCCCTACTGGTAATACCGGCCCTACAGGTAATACCGGACCTACTGGTATTCAAGGGTTAATGGGACCTGTTGGTCTACAAGGTGATACCGGTCCCACGGGTAATACTGGTTCCACGGGTAATACTGGACCTACTGGCAATACTGGACCTACTGGCAATACTGGACCTACTGGTAATACCGGTCCCACGGGTAATACTGGACCTACTGGTAATACTGGACCTACTGGTAATACCGGACCTACCGGCTATACCGGACCTACCGGCTATACTGGACATACCGGCGATACCGGACCCACAGGTAATACTGGACCTACCGGTAATACTGGCCCCACAGGTAATACTGGACCTACCGGTAATACTGGACCTACCGGTAATACTGGACCTACCGGTAATACTGGCCCCACCGGTAATACTGGACCTACCGGTAATACTGGACCTACCGGTAATACTGGACCTACCGGTAATACTGGACCTACCGGTAATACTGGCCCCACCGGTAATACTGGACCTACCGGTAATACCGGCCCTACAGGCAATACTGGCCCCACGGGTAATACCGGTCCGACAGGAAATACTGGTCCCACAGGAAATACTGGTCCCACAGGAAATACTGGTCCCACAGGAAATACTGGTCCGACTGGCTACACTGGCTACACTGGCTACACAGGTGTTACTGGCTATACTGGCGAACGAGGACCAACTGGAGTGATGAGTCCCGGAACAATTGAGGGCAATCTGAGCATAACAACTGATTTATCTGTAAATGGAATGACCAAACTATTCTCAACGTTGGATGTAAGTGGAGATGCGGGGTTTGCGGGAAATGTAGATGTATGTGGTAATTTTTACGCAATATATCCTTCAAATTCTATTCCATCAGAAGCTATCAATGGATTTACAGAAATCAACCCAGATGTAGATTTGTCGCTAAACGCGGGTTTAAATATAGGAAAGGATTTATCAATGAACGGAGGTGCATTTATAATGGGTAATGTATTAATTAATTCGGGACTTCAAGTGAATGACGATGCTATTTTCCACAATCCAGTTTTTATGAATGATACTGCGACGTTTAATGAGACCTCAAATTTTAATAAGCCCGCAAACTTTAATGAGACTGTAAATTTTAATGCGGATATTTCTCTGAATAACTTAAACCTAAATGGAGACGCGTCTTTTAATGGTGGAATATTTGTAAATAATATTATCACGGTATCTGGCGACATTCTTCCTACAACTGCGCTAGCATTTGATATTGGCAGTCAAGAATATCCATTCAGGGATTTATATTTCAGCACAGGTTCAATTAATTTCATAGGAGCAGATGGAAACAAAACCAAACTATCCATTAACAACGGTGGCGTTGAAACAGAAACAACTGACGAACAAGGACAATCTGTCGGATTAGATGTAACACCTATTAATGTGGTTAATCAGCAAGTCGCGATTAATAAGGACAGTGCGACTGCACAAGCGAGTCTGGATGTGTCCGGTAATGTCCAAATAAGCAAAGAACTGAACGTGAACGAAATATACGCAAAAGACGCGACAATTACACTTGGAAGCGATACATATATAAGTTCTAATTTGGTTGTAGGTGGCACGACCACACTGAATTCTACACTGGAGGTTCAAGAGGATGTTTCAATGAATACGAGGTTATCAGTCGCGGGAGGAACAACACTGGATTCCACTTTAGAAGTTCAAAATGATGTGTCATTAAACGCGAATGTATATGTAGGTGGAAATATCACGCTGAATTCCACATTGAATGTATCTAATGTAACGACATTGAGTTCCGCGCTGAATGTGTCTGACGTAGCGAACCTGAATTCCACGCTGAATGTATCTGACGTAACAACACTGACTTCCACACTGAATGTGTCTGATGTAACAACACTGAGTTCCACTTTGGATGTTTCCAAAGCTGCGACGATGAATTCCACACTGAATGTGTCTGACGTAACAACTCTGAATTCCATACTGAATGTGTCTAACGTAACAACACTGAATTCCACACTGAATGTGTCTAACGTAACAACTCTGAATTCCACACTGAATGTGTCTGACGTAACAACTCTGAATTCCACACTGAATGTGTCTGACGTAACAACTCTGAATTCCACGCTGAATGTATCTGACGTGACAACTCTGAATTCCACGCTGAATGTATCTGACGTAACGAACCTGAATTCCACACTGAATGTGTCTGACGTAACGACATTGAATTCCACACTGAATGTGTCTGACGTAACGACATTGAATTCCACACTGAATGTGTCTGACGTAACGACATTGAATTCCACACTTGACGTTTCCAGAGCGGCGACACTGAGCTCCACGCTGAATGTGTCTGAAGCAACCACTCTGAGCTCCACGCTGAATGTGTCTGAAGCAACCACTCTGAGCTCCACGCTGAATGTTTCCAACGCAGCGACGATGAATTCTACCTTGGATGTTTCCAACGCGGCGTCTATGAATTCTACCTTGGATGTTTCCAACGCGGCGTCTATGAATTCTACCTTGGATGTTTTCAAAGCAGCGACGATGAGTTCCACATTGAACGTGTCTGACGCGACAACCCTAAGTTCCACATTGGATGTTGCGAACGCAACTGTTCTTGCTTCCACACTGGAAGTTCAGAACGACGTGTCTATGAACACCGATGTTTCTATTGGCGGAGCCACCACAATGGACTCCACATTACAAGTAGATATGGGAACCACATTGAGTTCCACATTGGATGTTGCGAACGTAACAGTCCTTGCTTCCACACTGGAAGTTCAGAACGACGTATCTTTGAATACCGTTCTTTCTGTAGGAGGAGCAACCGCAATCAATTCAACGTTAGATGTTGCGAATGTAACTACATTGGCTTCTACACTAGAAGTTCAAGGCGACGTTTCATTAAATGCGGCTATGTCCATTGCAGGAGTATCTACAATGAATTCATCATTATATGTTGTAGGTGCGTCTAATATGACTTCCACGCTGAATGTAGACAACATAACAACGTTAAGTTCTACATTAAATGTTATATCAAATGCTACATTAAGTTCCACATTAGATGTATTAAACGCAACAACGTTGACTTCTACGCTAGAAGTTCAAAACGACACGTCATTGAATAGACTACTCTCAGTGGGAGGTGCGACGGTATTGAATTCTACATTAGAAGTCAACAATGATGTTTCATTGAATGGCAACTTGTATATTGAAGGTATTACCACAATTTCGGGAGATATCATTCCTTCTGTTGGAAGCACTTATTCGCTGGGATCAGAATCTAATCCATTTGCAGGACTGTATATTAGCAACAATACGATTTATTTTGTTGCGCCTGAAGTGGCGGATGCTGGTTCATTGTCATTCAACGAAGGTAAATTGGAGATTAGAGCCGGTGATAGTGATGAAGTTCAGCAACCGTTATTTGCTGCGGATAATAAATTAGCAATAGGTAAGTCAAGCTCAAGTTCAATTACCAATTTGGATATATCTGGAACAGCGTTTGTTACAAGCGATGTTTCTTTGAATGCGAACCTGGTGGTTGGAGGAAACATTCGTGTGAATGAGAACATAGATATATCTGGAAACACGACGATTGATGGAAATGCCGTAATAAAAGGTGATTTTACAGTTGACGGAAACCTGTCTGTGTTTCAGACGCAAGAAAATACTACAATTAATACAACGGTGAATAATTATGAAATCATAATAACGAATGATTTATCGTTGAATGGAAATTTCTACGCGAGAGGCGATGTATCGTTAAATGGAAATACGTTTATTAAAGAATCAGCTACATTAAATTCTACGTTAGATGTTGCGAATGTAACGACATTGGGTTCTACATTAGAAGTTACTGAATCGGCGACATTAAATTCTACGCTAGATGTTGCGAATGTAACAACCCTGGCTTCTACGCTAGACGTTGCGAATGTAACAACGCTGGCTTCTACGTTAGAAGTTCAAAACGATGCGTCATTTAATACGGAAATTTCCGTTGGGGGAGCAGCAACATTAAACTCTACATTAGATGTTCTCACCGCAACTACATTACAATCAACTTTACAAGTGGACCTAGCAGCGACTTTAAATTCTACATTAGATATAACAAATACAACTACACTTGCGTCAAACCTACACGTAGCGGGCGATGTTTCATTGAATTCTATGTTGTTTGTTGGAAGTGATGCGTCACTGAATGCGTCACTGAATGTAATTGGTTCAACGAAGTTATATTCCAATTTGAATGTAGAGCAAGATGCGATTTTTAATAGTGGTCTATCCGTGGAGGGGGTGACACAGTTAAATTCTACCTTAGAAGTTCAGAAAGACGTGTCTATGAACACTGCTGTTTCTATCGGAGGAGCCACCACAATGGATTCCACATTACAAGTGGACATGGGAACTACCTTGAGTTCCACGTTGGATGTTGCGAACGTAACGACTCTTGCTTCCACATTGGAAGTCCAGAATGACGTGTCTATGAATACCGATGTTTCTGTTGGAGGAGCCACTACAATGGATTCCACATTACAAGTGGATTTGGGAACCACGTTAAGTTCCACATTGGATGTTGCGAACGCAACCGTCCTTGCTTCTACATTGGAAGTCCAGAACGACGTTTCCTTGAATACTTCTGTTTCTATCGGAGGGGCTACCGCATTAAGTTCCACATTGAATGTTGAACGTTCTACAGTTCTTTCTTCCACATTGCGGGTTCAGAGCGATGTTTTATTAAGCTCGGCGGTTTCAATTGGAGGAGCAACATTAATGGTTTCTACATTAGAAGTTAATCGGGGGACCACATTAAGTTCCACGCTGGAAGTCCAGAATGACGTGTCTATGAACACTGCTGTTTCTATCGGAGGAGCCACCACAATGGATTCCACATTACAAGTGGATTTGGGAACCACATTAAGTTCCACGCTGGAAGTCCAGAATGCGACGACATTGACATCTACGTTAGAAGTTCAAGGAGATGCGTCATTCAATAACAATATGTATGTGGAAGGAACGATTACACTATCGGGTGATTTGCTTCCTCTACATGAAAATGTATCCAATTTGGGTAGTGCCGACAAACCATTTGGAAGTCTCTTCATTAGTAACAATACGATTAATTTTGCGGGTGCGAACGCAGAAGATGCTGGTTCGTTGTCTTTCAGTCAAGGTGGAATAGAGGTCCAAGCAAGTGGTGAAGAAGAAGTTCAACAATTATTATCCGTAGTAGATAACAAAGTCGCAATAGGTAAAGCAAGTAAGAACGCAGCAACGAATCTGGATCTATCTGGAACAATGTTGGTAACAGGCGATGTTTCTATGAATACATCATTATCGGTTGGTGGAATAACCACATTAAGTTCCATACTAGAGGTTCAACGCGATGCATCTTTCAATTCAAACATACACTTGTCTGGAAATATGGGTATTAATGCCCAACCAAATAGCAACCTTGTATTAGATATTAATTCTACTAATGCAATACGGTTACCAAAAGGAACTACCAATGAACGTCCAGTAGATAATTCAGGCGATGCTGGAAATGCGACATATAAGGGTATTATCCGTTACAATTCAGAACAAGACCAATTTGAAGGTTTCGGAGCTGGAAATGCTTGGGGGTCCTTAGGTGGAGTAAAAGATGTGGATCAGGACACGTATATTACAGCCGAAACAAGTGCGAATGCGGACAATGACCAACTTCAATTCTATACTGCTGGTTCTGAGCGTATGATTATTGATGCGTTGGGTGATGTTTCTATGAATGAATCACTATTCATAGGTGGAACTACAACATTAAATTCTACGCTGGTAGTGGACGGAGATGCTTCTATGAACAACAATCTCTTTGTTAGCGGAGATTTGTCGTTGAATGGCGATCTCACTATTCAAGGTAACCTAGCAGTCTTCCAGACAAAAGACACAATGACCATCAATACTACAGTGAATAACTACGAAGTCATTATTACGAACGACTTGTCATTAAATGGTGATATCTCAACAAGTGGGTCTGCGATGATTGATGGATCATTAAACATTGGCTTAGAAACCACATTAAGTTCCACATTGGATGTTACAAAGGCAACGACATTAAGTTCCACATTGGATGTTACAAAGGCAACGACATTAAGTTCCACATTGGATGTTACTGAAGCAACTACACTGTCTTCCACATTGGATGTTACTGAAGCAACTACACTGTCTTCCACATTGGATGTTACAAAGGCAACCACATTGTCTTCCACGTTGGATGTTACAAAGGCAACCACATTGTCTTCCACTCTTGGGGTCACTGAAGCAACGACTTTAAGTTCCACTCTTGGGGTCACTGAAGCAACCACATTAAGTTCCACATTGGATGTTACAAAAGCAACTACATTGTCTTCCACTCTTGGGGTCACTGAAGCAACGACTTTAAGTTCCACGTTGGAAGTCCAGAACGATGTGTCTATGAACACGAATATTTCTATCGGAGGAGCCACTACAATGGATTCCACATTACAGGTGGATTTGGGAACCACATTAAGTTCCACGTTGGACGTTACAAAGGCAACGACTTTAAGTTCCACTCTTGGGGTCAGTGAAGCAACCACACTGTCTTCCACATTGGAAGTCCAGAACGATGTGTCTATGAACACGAATATTTCTATCGGAGGAGCCACTACAATGGATTCCACATTACAGGTGGATTTGGGAACCACATTAAGTTCCACGCTGGACGTTACAAAGGCAACTACATTAAGTTCCACTCTTGGGGTCAGTGAAGCAACCACACTGTCTTCCACATTGGAAGTCCAGAACGATGTGTCTATGAACACGAATGTATCTATCGGAGGAGCCGCCACAATGGATTCCACATTACAGGTGGATTTGGGAACCACATTAAGTTCCACTTTGGATGTTGCGAACGCAACCACATTAAGTTCCACTCTCGGAGTCACTGAAGCAACCACATTAAGTTCCACTCTCGGAGTCACTGAAGCAACCACATTAAGTTCCACTCTCGGAGTCACTGAAGCAACCACATTAAGTTCCACGTTGGAAGTCCAGAACGATGTGTCTATGAACACGAATATTTCTATCGGAGGAGCCACTACAATAGATTCCACATTACAGGTGGATTTGGGAACCACATTAAGTTCTACATTGGATGTTACAAAGGCAACCGTCCTTGCTTCTACACTGGAAGTTCAGAATGCTACGACATTGACATCTACGTTAGAAGTTTCACAAGACGCATCCTTTAATAAAAATATGTATGTGGAAGGAACGATTACATTATCTGGTGATTTGCTTCCTCTACATGAAAATGTATCCAATTTGGGTAGTGCCGACAAACCATTTGGAAGTCTCTTCATCAGTAACAATACTATTAATTTTGCTGGCGCGGATGCGGAAGATGCTGGTTCGTTGTCATTCAGCCAAGGCGGTATAGAAGTTCAAGCGAGTGGAGAAGAAGAAGTTCAACAATTATTATCGGTAGTAGATAACAAGGTGGCTATAGGTAAAGCAAGTAAGAATGCGATTACAAATTTGGACCTATCTGGAACAATGTTGGTAACTGGTGATGTGTCTATGAATACGTCATTATCGGTTGGCGGAACAACCACGTTAAGTTCTATACTAGACGTTCAACGCGACGCATCTTTCAATTCAAATATATACTTGTCTGGAAATATGGGTATAAACACCGAACCAAACGCCAATCTTGTATTAAATATTAATTCTACCAATGCGATTCAGTTACCAAAGGGAACTACCAATGAACGTCCAGTAGATAATTCAGGCGATGCTGGAAATACGACATATAAGGGTATTATCCGTTACAATTCAGAACAAGACCAGTTTGAAGGTTTCGGAGCTGGAAATGCTTGGGGGTCATTGGGTGGAGTAAAAGATGTGGATCAGGATACATATATTACAGCCGAAACAAGTGCGAATGCGGATAACGACCAACTCCAATTCTATACTGCCGGGTCTCGGCGTATGATCATAGACGAATCTGGCGATGCGTCGTTTAATCACGGAGTAAATGTGGTTGGTGCTACTACGATGGAGTCTACATTGGTAATCGCAGGTGACACTTCTATGAACAACAATCTCTTTGTTGGCGGTGATTTGTCTTTGAACGGCGACCTCACCATTCAAGGTAACTTAGCGGTCTTCCAGACAAAAGACACGATGACCATGAATACTACTGTCAACAATTACGAAGTTATTATTACGAATGACTTGTCGTTAAATGGTGATATCTCAACAAGTGGGTCTGCGACGATTGATGGACAATTAAACATTGGCTTAGAAACCACATTAAGTTCCTTAACAGTTAACGGGACAACTACTATAAACGGGACAACTACTATAAACGCCCATTTTTCCGCTTTTAACATAACCGGAACAGATCTAAGAATGTCTTATGACGTCGATAGTGGACACTATTTGGGCAAAGCGCATATTGGATATACAGGTATGTCTGATGGTGCTGGATTTTCTCATA
>Ga0257127_1001062_pt1 | contig 20699 bp, 18 predicted proteins | sample SI060_135mmetaG_FD_190152 | JGI IMG/M metagenome (GOLD analysis project Ga0257127, IMG submission 190152) | Marine microbial communities from Saanich Inlet, British Columbia, Canada - SI060_135m | ecosystem: Environmental > Aquatic > Marine > Inlet | place: Canada: British Columbia | collected... | reverse complement strand
CATTTACAAATGACACTTGTTCAAATGATAGACTCGGTGACAACGCACAACCGATTTCCCATCGGTCATTAACCTTTTCAAAAGCTCTAGGTGCCTTCTCCAAATAAAGATTAATATATTGTTCAAATGTTCTACATTCTATTTTTTCATCATTGAAGAAAATATTAAGGTCGTTTGAACTACACGCTGCCATATCGAACGCACGTTTCTTCATAAGTTCCATCATATCGTCCGAGATACCTTCAATATTGAACCGTTTGAAATCGGGAATGTAGTCAATCTGCGTGAAAGGTTTCGAAGTATATTTAGTAATTTCCGGTTTATCTTTACGTTTCTTGTTATCATAGAAACTCATAGAGAATTTCTTGTTTTTATGTTTATCGACAGTAGTAATAGTAAATTTCACGGAAAATATATTGGCTAGTTTAGCACCATAACCATTTTTGCCGCCGACATGTTTGATTTCATCTTTGTCGTAGTTTGAAGAAGTCAGCAATTCTCCGAAAATAAGTTCAGGAATATAGATTTTTTCTTTCGGATGTATATCAATCGGAATTCCTTCACCATCGTTATAGACACTAATGAGTCCAGCCTTCTGGTCTACATTGATTCTAATATTCTTGACTGGAGCCAAAGTCTTGTCTTTATTTTCTTTCATACGAATGTATTGGTCAAACGCATTAACAAGGATTTCATCATATAGTTTATATTCCCCTGGAATATAAGTCAATGGTTTATTTTCCATATGTTTCTTTTCTGGATCATAACACCAAAAATCACACATATTTTTTTCGGTATCGCCGATGTACGTATCCGGCAATTGAAGAACATGTTCCTCGTGGGAAAGTTTTTGATGAACTTGTTTCGATGTCATGGTTGTAGAATAGATATACTTTGAAAAATTATGTTTATATATATTCAAATTTTTATTTTATTTATATATATTAAAAACATGAATCAAAGGGTAATATTTAACTTCTTACTTGTTGTTTTTATTTTACTATGTTTAGCAACATTGGCTAAAGTATATTTAAAGAACAAAAGTGTTAGAGAAAATTTCTTTTTCCAAGCAACAACTGAAAGTCAGCGTATTTTTGAATCAGGCGATGGAAAATTAAAAGTAAACGCAGGTAGTGGTACTAATGGTGGAAAAAATGGAGGACCAATAGCTATTGACATTCCCGATAATGTAAATATCGACCAATACGATATTACTAAATTAATTAATAAAGATAATTGGATAGGTGGGGCCACTTTTAATGATACATTTAGAGTTACTGTGAGTGATAATAATAGAGAACTAAAAGTTTATAGAACAGATAAAATATTAAATGATGCGGGAAACTATAATATTAACACCATTAATTCTATAGATTATTTCAATGAAAACATTGATAAGTTTATATATGGTTGGGGTATGAATCTTAATTTTAATCTTGATCCAAAACCAACAACAACCACGCCACCAACAACAACCACGCCACCAACAACAACCACGCCACCAACAACAACCACGCCACCAACAACATCAGTGCCACCAACAACATCAGTGCCACCATCAACATCAGCATCAGCATCAGCATCAGCATCAGTGCCACCATCAACATCAGCGCCACCAACAACATCAGCATCAGCATCAGTGCCACCATCAACGTCACCGTCATCATTCGGAGGATCAACCAGCACTTCACCGTCATCAGCTGGAACACCCAACGGATCCCAAACAAAATATATGGTTCGAACTGAAGAAATGAAGGAGTACATAGATGAATTAAAAGCTGAAATAGATGGCTATAAATCAGGAACAGTATTATTGAAAAAAGATATTGATAGTAGTAAACAAGCATTTGATGGAGAAGCTGATAAAATGAAATCAAGTCTTCAATCTCTTGGTGAATTCCACGATTCTTATAGTCAAGAACTTCAAAAGGCTCTTCAGAGCAATTTAGATTATTCCGATCCTGTTTTTCAAACGAATCAAGAAATCCAAGAATCGCGTATTAAGGCACTCGAATCACAAGTAAGTGAAATAGAAATACTTAAAATGAAGGTTTTAAATAAGCAAGATAGCCTATTAAGGTCAATAATTTGTAGAGCCAATTCAACCAAACTCAATGTTCAACCAATAATGGCTGGACCAAATCCAACCGGTTCATTCTTTATTTTTCTGAATGATGGTTGTTTGAAATTTACCGAAAATGGTTCACAAGTTGAAATTACAGTAGACCTCGAGTTTGATTCTACATCTGATAGTCAAGCATTTGAACTCCAACTTATCAACAATTTCCAAGAATATAATAATGCTATCAAATATGAAGAAAGTTCAGCTAAGAAAATGGTAATGTCAACCGATGATATATATTACCCATTCTATTTGGTTCATCCAAAAGGAAATTACGGAAAATCTTTATATATCGACGATGTCGAAGGTGTAAGTAGTGTCTACGTTGATACTATAAAATTGGATGCTCACTGTAGATACCGAACCTCCGATACATTTGCTTATGGAAGTTGCGACTTAGCTTAGATTAAATTTCTTTTTTTATATTAAATGTTCCACAATTTATTATTTATAATTATAGGTGCTGTTACATTATATTATTTATATAACAACACGGTCCAAAATATTGAGAATTATACATCCAATAAAACATACGAATTAAAACAATATTTTTACGATAATGCCGGAAATAGTATTAATGAAGTCAATGACTTTCTAACAGAATATGACAAAATTTATAAAAGAAATATTCAAGATAAAAAGCATAAGGCAACTTTATATGAAACTATAGACCAGAACTTCGCTTTATTACATGCCATGAAAATTATTAATCATACGAATAACTATACAAAAAAAGCAATTAATCTATACGATGTTTGTTATAAAAATGGTAATCCTTGTAATCCAACGTGTAAACAATTAAATCCTAATTTTTGTAAAATATCCAAGTATAATTCTTCTAATTAAAAATGGAAATAAAATCTTATTATTATAATAATAATGAATTACTTCCAATTAACTATATTGTTATGTATTTTAATTTTATCTTTAGTTTATGTAAATTTTCAATTGGGTAACGTAAGTTTAAAAAACACTGAAAATTATTATCCTAAACTTTCAATAGGCAGATATCAAAGTGCTTTAAAAGAAAATTTTGTAGTAGATACCAATGAATTAGAAAAGGAAATCAATAGATTAAACGCCAGTTCATCTACCCGAACCAACAGTACTATGCTTAATGATACAGTAAAAAATATGGTTTTAGAGTCAGTTAATGCCAATGCCAATGCCAACGCCAACGCCAATACCAATACCAATACCAATACCAATGCCAACGCTAATGCTAATACGAATATTATTTCAAATAAATTTCTTAAAGAAGATGATACGGTAGAAGAGATGTTAGAGAAGTTAGATAATATGGAAAGTATGTGTTCTAAACTAGATAGAGAACAAAAAATTAAAGATGACCTAGAACAAATATCTATAAATAGATCATCCCTTCAAGAATTAGAAAATCAAGATAAACGTATAGAAGAATTGGCTGAAATAGTCAAACATATGCGTATAGAAAAAGGAAAGCGTGATATTATTTCTAATAAATGTAGGGTTAATAAGCAACGTAACCTAGATAGTAATTATGCTAAAGTTGAAGCACTTTCTAAGGAAGGGTTTCTTAAAGATGAATCACATAAGGTTAATGTTAATATTCCTAAAGATGGTATCAAATTTGATTTGTCGGATTTAACTGATAAAATAAATAAATTGCGACCCAAGACACAAAAACAAGGACCGTCTACAAAACCGAATAAGGCGTGTAATTTACCAAAAAAACACGGAATCGATTTAAATAAACTTAATAACGGCATATGTCATAAGTGTAATCCAGACACATTAAAAAAGGATATTGATTTAATCCATAAAAATTTTGGTAATATATAGTATAACCATGGAATTGATGCAATCTTATGTTTATATTATGATTTTATTACTATTAATAGTATTATTTGTACCTTTATTTGTGCCATTAGAACAAATATTAAGTTATGAAAAATTCAAAATTATAGTCAATCCCCTTTATGCTTAATTTTTTTGATTTGTTATATTAATATGAAAATAATAGAATTACTATTAGCTATAATACTAACAATAGTGTTTATTATAGCGTTATCATTACGTTTTGAAAGAGAAACATTTACTAATTTAGACAATCTTAACCAAAATAATAAAAAACTGGTTAAATTCTGTAAAAGACTCAATCAATTCGATAAACCCAGTGAACACACCTTAATGCTGAAGAATTTCCGTAAGAGAAAATTAGAAAAAAATAATAATATTATTAAGGAATTAACGAAGGAAATTGATACACTTCAAAAAGATAATCATTTTTCTTCTATAGGAAAAATTAATGCTTATAAATGTAAATTGGAAAGTAAAGCCAAGAAACAAATACAGGCTATCAATCAAGCCAAAACCAACGTTGAAAACCGAAACACAATTAATTTGAATATTAATCCCGTTTAATTATTTTTATATATTATATGGAAAAAATTTTATTATTATTGATTATATTTGTTTTATGTTATTATTTGTATGTTTCGTTACACACAAATGAATCCTTCACACTAGATATAGATGATGTTATAGATATAGACCCAAAAAAAATAGTATCTATGTTGCCATTTTTTGATAAGAATGGATATATTGCTTGTTATATTGATGAAAATAACACCGATACTAATAATTTAATTTATACGAATGAAATCAAAAGTAATAATTGGAAAGGTCCAATAAAAAATGGTAAATTAAACGATAGAAGTATCATAATTGATATGATTTATGATATAGATAAAAGTATTATTGCTGTGGGTATGGAAATGGTTTCCAACAAACCAGTTTATACATTATATAAAAAAGAAACCGAAGACCCAGAAAGCAATTGGAATATAATGATGTCAAATTCAAAAACAATTAGAAGTGTTTGTTATGATTTTAATGGTACTTTACTCGGTATTAGTAGTTTCGATGGACAATTATATGAATATCAATCTGGATACTGGGTCGGTCCCGTAAATTATGATAAACCTATGAAGAAAATTATGTTTGATAAAGACAGTATTATGTTAGGTATAGGACTTTTGGATAGTAAAATTTATAAAAAAAAAACACAAGAATGGAAAAAGAGCAAATGGGATACCGAAAACAATAATAAAAATCGTGTTTTTGACGTTGTATTTGATACAGACGGGAAACTTATAGCTTCATCTAAACATGGTATTATGAAACAATATCACGCTATTTATAATTCTGACTTTGACCAATTAGAAAAAATTGATGATGACAATAATGAATTATTAACCAAATTGGATATAGTAGGATTGAAATGTGGTATTGATTTTGAACAATATGGCTACCTTGAAGAACAGGACGATGAGTTATCAAAAAATCTGAATAATATATTAAGATTCAAAAAACGTGCTATAGGTGTATGTAGCAATAAAAGACAATCTATGACAAATATTAATCCCAAACAATTATTAAAACAAAATGAAAACCAGAATCTAATAAATGAACTGGATAATGTGGTTTCTGATTTGAAAAGTAAGGGGTTTTAATTTAACTTAAAATATTTTTATTATATTATATGAACAAAAATATTAATTTACTAGTATTATTAATAGTAACAATAATAATTGTTTTTGTTGTTATGTATGCTTTACCAAAAAATAAAGAGGGATTCCAGTCAAAATTTGACTTTAATGAGGTTTATTTAAAAGGGTCGCAAGGACCCCAAGGTGAAACGGGATCGGTGGGTCCGCACGGTCCACCCGGTGCTGATGGACCAGCCTGTAGAAATATTATAAGTTATTTAGAGGATCGTGGTCATTTGTCATTGGGCGAAACGAATCCATCAGAAGAATTAGATGTACCACATCAATTAGAATTAAAAGGAAATGTTATATCGAAATCTGTTAACTTTAGTAAATTGAAAATAACTGATTATAACGAGTGTTATCCGATTATGATTGGTAATAATGAAAATGATGCTGATTTTTATATTAAAAAAGGCACATCAGACTGTAAAATGTTTATTAAAGGTAATTTAGAAATTGGTGGTAATATAACATTCAAGGATACTAAAAATAATAACATTTCTATAGACGCATCTAAATTATTTTACAGTTTAGCTCCGATTGGAATCATAGCGTGTTTCTATAGGGCTTCATCGATTCCCGAATCTTGGGCTATATGTGATGGTCAATCCATTGAAGGATTTCAAACACCCGATTTATCTGGAAAATTTATTAAGGGAACTACCAATATGGATGATAATGGGACGACTAATGATGATGCTTTTGGCGACCACAAAACAAAAGAAGGTAAAATCACATTAAAAAACGAAAATATGCCAATACATAATCATACTATCCATGAAGATGGTGAGCATTTACACACTATAACTTCTAATGAATCAGGTTTCCATAACCATAGTTTAGAAGTAAAGGGTGGTTCGGTTGCATCGGATACTGTGACTGACAATTATGTTTTATCAGCAACACAAGGAACACAAACTAATATACAAACACAAAACGAGGACAATACACATAGACATACGGTTACTGTTTCGAGTTCTGGAGGACATACCCATACATTAGATGAACACGGTTTGATTTCTCCACAACCCATTGATATTATGCCACCATATTATACGCTCGTGTATATTATAAAATATAAATAATTTCTTTTTAGTATTTAAATATGATTTCAAACAAACAAAAGGTTAATATTTTTATTGTTTTATTAATTATTGTTATTTGTAGTCTTTTACTCATAAACAAAAATCAAAAAGAGAACTTTACCGTCATTTCTAAATTAAACTATTTACAGGGTCCGTCTGGTAATGTTGGTCCTCAAGGAAATATTGGTAATCAAGGTATTGAAGGTACAGTCGGTCAATCATTCGAAATAAATGACATTAATTTATATTTGAAAAATAAATTAACATTAGGAACTAAAGAATTAGTGTATGTAACTAAATCGGATACAGGTGATTATTCACAATTAAAATTATCTAAAAAAATAAAGAAAAATGGTGCGAAATTAAAAATGAGTAAAAATGATTTTGATGACGAATCTATGTATATACATAGTGAATCCAATAATGAAACCGATTTTTATATAAATAATAAAAAAATGTATATGAACGGAAATATCGAAATAAATGGAAATTTAACTGTACAAAATAATGATTTATTTCATAGTTTCCCAAAGGATATTATTCCTATTGGAACTATATTTCCATTTTATTTTGAAAATGCGAATAAGAATGATTTAAATAGTGGATATTATAAACTAGGTGGATACGGTCCTGGCTCATTATTTTATATTGAAAAAATATCAGCAGATTTATACTTTATAAGAGTACAAGACGACAGTAGTAGCACAGAACATGATTTTAAACATTTATACTATGATGAAACAAATAATTCATTAATTTATGATTATAAAAATGAAGATTCAAATAAATTTATTATAAAATATACTGGGACTGGTGATGATTATAATATGAGTCCGTATACTAATCCAAATAAATTTTTGGACGTTTCAACCAAACTATTTAATAGTAGCAGTAATAATACTGTTACCATAACCCCCGATATTCCTTATGGATGGAAAATATGTGATGGAGATTCGACAACCATAAATGTTCCCAATTTAAATGATAAAATGGTTGTTGGTAAGGATAATAATAATTATATGTTTTCTTCAGTTGGTAGTAACACGAGTGGAACAACGAATGGGGTACATACTATTGTTTGTGACCCTTCTTCTAGCCCTAATGCTTGCGAAATGCCTATCCATAACCATCAAATTTCAACATATGGATCCCATACACATGATTTCGATGAAATGATTCAGATTGACAATAATCATAAACACCCTATACGTATAATAATTGGAAACGATGATGGCTTTAATTCATCAATGAATTATTCTTTCGTAGGTGCTGCTGAAAATGCGTCTACTTCAAAAACTATTATTTCAACCGAAGAATCCCATAATCACGAATGGGATGTTCAAGAGAATGGAGGTCATAATCACAATAAATATACAAGTAATGATAGACTAGATACAGCTGCGGCTGCGGCTGTCCCTATAAATATAGAACCAAATTATATGAAACTAGTTTATATAATCAAGGTTATCTAATTAATATCTTTTTTTATTTTAATGAAAATTGTTCTTATAATTATTTTAGTTCTATTGCTTTTAGTGGTTTTTCTAAGAAAAAACGAACATTTTAGTTTAGAAACCCATGTCGATAAAACCGAATTACTCGATATGGTCCATTCATTTGGAAACAATCCTACTGTAAATATTGTAGGGAAAGAATTAGATGATGAACTGGTTACTAAATTTATTACTAACGATGAAGTCGAAACTATACCTAGTTTAGATTATCCAGAAGAAAAACCTAAAGGCGTATCAATAGCTTCTTCATTAGACGATATTGAAGAAGCCAAAGCCAGTTATGAACATATAATTGAAATAAAAACCCAAAAACAAAATATTAAATTGAATAATTTGTTGCTTGAACTACAGAAAATTAATAAACTCGAAACCAAGCTAGAATGCTAATTTATTTTATTTTTTTATATTAAGAGATGATTAACATAATAATAATTTTATTACTAGTTTTTATATTAGGTCTATTACTAAACAATAAAGAAAACTTTGAAAATAATGCTACTATTTACGAAATAGATTATGATAAGGAAAAAAAAGAAATAGAATTATTCAATATTAGTTCAAAAGTAATTGGGGATTCCTTTAGTGGCTTTAAGTTTAATGGTAATGGCTCATATATAAAAATACCCAATATGGAACTCGAATATTATACACTATCTTTCATTGTATATTTAGAAAATGTAAATGAAAGACAATACTTATTGGCAAATGATTGGGAATTATATGTTGAAAATTCCAATTTAACAATAAAACATCTCAATCAAAAATACGTTTTCGAAAAGGAAATTGAGGCGAAAACATATACACATGTAAGCGTTAAAGTCAATAAAAAACAAATTATAATATTCTTTGAAGGTACAGAAATAGAATATACGTTTAATAATAATTTTGGTACTAAACCATTCTTATTAGGAACCAACAATAATGAAAATAATTTCATGTCCGGGCTTTTAGGAGAAATCAAATTATTTAGTGATATACTAACAAATGGACAATTATGCGATTTACACGATTCATGTAAATTGAAAGCCTGTGCTTATGTAACAGATGGTAAAACCCGAGATGAATGTTATCAAAATTGTATGGATTCTCCGTATACGGATTGTAAAGAAGAAGCCTGTACCAACAAATGTTATAATAAAGCAACTTCTCCTTGGAAACCACCATGTGAATTTAAACCCTATGGCAGTGATGTTTTCAGTTGTATGAATTTTTGCACAACTAAAAATAACTGTAATTATAGCAATTGTCAAGAAATTTGTGAAAAATGCGAAGACCCCGAAGTATGTCCGTGGATTCTTTCAGATGACCAAAAAGTTGATCCAAATCCATACGAACCCGTTGAAATAACTAAATTAGAAGGAGAACCGATTGCGCCAAAAATATTTTTGGTGCCTTACAATGGTAAGTTTCTAGTAAAATGGAATAAACCCAAATCATATGAAACCCAAGACGGTGATATTAACCAATACGTATCGTTTGTATATAAGACATTAAATAAAGGTGAAGGAATACAAATGTCTAAGGTTCCACACCCTAAATGTACAGAATGTACATATGTTATCGATAATCTAGATAAAGACGAATATTATAGTGTAGGCATACGAGCTTATAATAAAAAAGGATTAAGTAAAATGTCCAATATCGTATCAATGAAACCGATATATAAAGGTAATAAAGTCGCGGTTCAAGTTCCTACAAAGGCTCCAGCGAAAAAAGAAACCTATGAATTTTGTAATCCAACAAATTGATTTGATTTTTATTTTCTTATATTTTATTAAATGATAAAACTAATACTTATATTATTATTACTTTTAGTAATAGCACTATCGCTATTGAAAAACAAAGAAAACTTTGAATTACAAAATAATAACGTCCACGTTTTGTTGGATAAATCGGATATATTACCTGATTTTGATGACAATAATTTAGCGGAAATACATGATATTCATAATTATAAAGATGTTGAAATAGAAAATAAAATTATAAAAATGCTTGAATTCAAACAAAGTGCTTTTCGATTAAAAAACTTAAATGATTTAAATGATTATACGCTATATTTTAATGTAGAATTTAATAATGAATCGGTTAATCAAGAATTAGTAAATTCGGTAGATGTTAATAATAATATTGTGTATGAGCTGTATTTATTTAACGGTTTATTATTCTTAAAATTTTATAATAAGAGTCATAAATTTAACGAGCAAATAGAACTAAACAAAAACTATACTATTGTATTAAATGTTAGTAGTAATAGTTTAACCTGTTTTTTCAATTCGGATATTAAAACCTTAACTACACCCAACAATAGTTCTACCAATAATAATATAACATTTGGTTCCCTTTATAACAATAATAAATTTGTTAATCCTTTTGATGGTTTCATAGGTAATATTAATTTGTATAATGAAATAATAGAACCCCAAAAACTATTAAGTCTTATGGGGGACGGATCGGCTAGATTACTCGAAAAAAAGATAGAAATATGTAAATTTATTCCTCAAGGTATGACGTTGGGGTTATGTAAAGAAAAATGTAAAAAAGATAATACGTGTGACCGGGATTATTGCGATAAAATATGCGACCAATGTATAGACTATAATAATTGTAAATGGTTAAACGTTCCTAGAGCTGAACCACAAGCAGTTTTACCCGAACCGGATATTCCCATGCCACCGAAAATTCATTGTTATTCAGGAGATGGATATATAGAAGTCCGTTTTAAAAAACCATTTGATAATCATAGTCCAATTAATAAATATTTAATCCAAACAAAGAAAAGTTATAAAAATGATGGCATGACAAAATTAGTAAGTTTCGAAGCGAATGATTGTGGAAAAGGTAGTTGTAGGTTTCAATTGAAAGGTCTTGACAATCAAGATTATTATAATATAAACGTACGTTCTATAAACGCAATAGGTATGAGTATAAATTCTAACTCAGTTTCAATTGCTCCAGATGGAGAAATAGAAACTAAGAATATTTCCGATGCTTTAATAGAAACGGATGACGAAATAAAAAAACAACTTTACACGGATTTTAATTATGACGATTCATTTTGTGACTCTAGTTCTTTTGTAAATTATGACGAACATATTTTAGATAGTGTTGATAAATATAGCATTGATGAATTTATTAAAGAAGCCTATATTAAGAAATAATTTTGTTTCATAATAATAAATATGATATCCATACTTTTATTTATATTATTACTTATTGCATTATATGTTTTCATTGGTGTCGGAACACTAAAACAACATTTTAATAATCCAGAATCCACTAAATACCAATATTCCGGGTGTTATAATGACAAATCCAATGATTTAGCACTTCCAGTTTATAAAGGTGAAGTAGAAACTCCAGCGGAATGTGCTTTAAAAGCAATAGAAAACAATTCAACATTTTTTGGTCTCCAAAATGCGAGCGGAAACAATAAATTAACAAAGAACCCTATGTGTTTTTTGTCTGAATCTGGTAATTTATCCGTAGAATATGATAAGCATGGTGAAAGTGATAAGTGTGTAACATTAAATACAAATACATATGGAACTCAAAATGTCAACGCTGTTTATAAAATACTTAATTCTGAAGAAATTGAAATCCAAGAAAATTTAAAGAAGAAATTATCCACCAATGCGGCCATAATAGCTTCAGGAGGAACAACCAACGAAGGATGTTCTTTTAATCCAAAGGCCATATCCGGTGGATTTGGAACAAGATTAGCCTGTAAAGACTATTGTAGAAATAATGATAATAATAAATTATTTGGCGGTGCTCTTTGTTCTGAATCCCATTGTGAAAATATTTGTAATAAGTGTGAAGATAATCTATTTTGTAGATGGCTATCCGAACCCATATTAACTGAAAATGAAAAAATACCTAAACCGATTGTTCTTGAATACAAAATCCAAGATTCAGAAGTATTACTATTATGGGAGAAACCCAACTCAATTGACGCTATAAGTCATTATAGTGTAGTTATTACCGATCCCAATAATCCAGATAAGTTTGAAGTAGAAATACAGCCGAACGTTAAAGACGATTTTGTTGAACATAATATATTAAACCTCAATCCAATGAATATTTATCATGTTGAAGTATATTCGCGTAATAAGTATGGATATAGTGGAACATCTAATAAAGTAGAAGTTCAAACTAGATATGTATCGGGTAATGGTTACAATTCACCGGTTCCATATAATACTTATGAAGATAATCAAGAAGAGATGCAAAAAATGATTATTGAAATTAGAGAAATAATAAAAAAAAAAATATACGAAAAAAACATAAGAGACGGAAATGTCGATATTTCAGACCCACTTGATATATTGGTCCAAGACAAAGTACGTGATGAAAATGTAAAAGATAAACATAGTCTTGATGTTTTTTTTAACGAAAAATAATAACATATTACTATGTTATGGGAATAACCATCTTTGAAAAAATAGAAAATAGTTTCAAAAACATTGATAGTTATTCAAATAAAGATAGAACCTCTTCCAAGCATCTCCAAAAATGTAAATATTTATATTTTTGGGCTAGTAATGGAATTCGTTTGAACAATAAAATTTACTATATTAGTATAGATTTTTATATAGATTTCATCAAATATAGAAATTTAGATAAATTTAAACTAAAATTAAAAACAACTAAACCATTTCAGGATACAGGGTTAGATCTGTTACTTCATAAAATTATCACCCAAACACACAACCAGAATCTCATTTTCACGCTAACAAATAATTTAGAAAATTTTAGACGGTGTTTAGTTGCGTTTTTGGGCTATGATAAAATGATGCGTGTTTTTTATAAAGTTAGAAAACACTTAACCCAAGCAGAACAACACATTATATTTTATTGTAAGCAAGATTTCCCTGACGAAATATAAAATAATAAAAATTATATAATTATTATTTAATGATATTACTTTTTACTGTAACAGTGCTTTTTACTATAATTCTTATTTACTTGAATTTCTTCAACAATCAAGAAAATTATGAAAATGCGCAACCCAAATGTGAATTTATTCCTTGGGGTCCAAGTAAGGTTGCGTGTAATAATCGTTGTCGTGTTGATAGAGACCTATGGGGTGGAAATGCGTGTAGTCAAGCAAAATGCTATGATATTTGCGATAGTTGTGTAAATAACGATAATTGTAAATGGTTGGATTCGGTTGATTATTTATCTGAACAAAAAAAAATAAATCTTCAAAATCAACCGGCGAATGATGTAAAAATAGAAATACGGGGTATTGAAGCCAGTAACAAATCTATAATTCAATGGTTACATAACTCACAGGTTGATTATTATTTATTGAAATATTTCGAAAGTGCTAACCCGAATGGTGGTGTTAAGATATTCAAAATCAAAGAACCCAAAGAAGGTATAAATACTATCGATATTACGAATTTGAAAAATAGTACGTCTTATAGTTATATATTAGTTCCCGTTATTGGAAATAAGCAATTAGATCCATCCAATAAAATAGATTTAACACCAAATGCTAGTGTAAATATAAATTATTAGGCCGAATATATAGCGTCAAGTTTTTTCATATTTTTTAAGGTTTTATTCATTAGAAATTTATTTTTATAATAATAATTTTTATATTGTATTTCGGATGGTTTAAATGGCAATCGGAATGTTCCCTTTTCAATAGGATATACTTTAGTAATAAAACCATCGTCGGGTGTATCAACATAGTATTTTGTTTGCTTCAACGTTTTTTTTTTATCACTCCATTTATCCATCATTAGTCCTATACGTTTATCTAGTTGATCACCAACACATTTAGATCCATAGCGCTGAAATTTCTTGGTTTTTTTCTTTTTCTTTTTGTTTTTCTTATACGTTTCCATTAAGTCCTTCATTAAACATTCATAATCAAATGGAAATCCTTCTACTTTATTATATAATAATGGTAATTCTTTTCTATGCGAGTAATTAAATAACATTACATCTAAACTAGCGTGTTTCATATTGTTATGTTTCACGTATGGCATACATTTTTCCGATAATAATACATTAATTACTAAATGGTATTTATTATCGTGTTTCATAAATATACGTATTTCTTCATCAATATATTGTTTCCAATAAAATTGTCGTTCAGAGGTTTTAAAGATAGTACCTTTAAATTTTTTCTCAAGTTGTTCTATTAAGTTATAGATTGTATATGTTTCATTAGTCGAATATACTTGATAATTAATAACGGGTATTTTCTTTTCGGCCCTGTCCATATAGTAATTGTGCGTATAGGGACCAAACTCAACTAACTTTTTATCATTTTCTATATAGGATTTTACGTAATCCAAAACAGTTTGGACCTTGTCTGGTATTATAGGAGCCTCTTTATTTTTCAAATAAATCGGACACACTTCACGAAATTTAGTTTCAAAATATTTTTCAAACATAGCCAAACGCGTTCCTACTTTTGCTAGCCGTGATGTATCTCCTAAAGGTTCAGTTAGTTCCCAATACATTGATGTCTTTAACCAATCTGGACTAGTGACAAAAAAATGTTTTGGGTATTTACTGAGTTTAGTTTTATAGTCAAATGTTTCCTTATAGATGACATCCAATTCATCGCGGTTTTCCACATTCGTTGCGGGTATTTCATTAAATACTGAAATACATTTACCTTTTTTCTTAATAGAACACGTTCTACATTTATTTTGTTCGTGATTTTCAATAGGACATCCGGCTTGTGTCAAATCCAACATAGGAAGAAAATCAACACTTACTTTATATGTTTGATGGTGTATATCGTTTAAAATACTGGGTTTAGCTTCAACATATGAATATCCCATTTCAAATAATCGTTTAGATAATTCTTTTGCGTGATCCCACGCATCTGGAGAGAAAACATCATAATCAGGAAATTCATCTTTTTTATAGAGACCCTTCCCATCCTTTAAAAATAAATGTTCATGTAATGCTTGTCCTCCATATAGTTTCAGACCTTTTTCTTTAATAAAATCTCTCACAACCATATATGGATTATTTAATTCATAATCCGCCCATTCTGCTTTCAACATTTTTGAATTCTTCTTTACTTTTTTCTTTTCATTCTCATCAGCGATTATATCTAATTGTTTTTTTAATTTATCCGCCATATATGATATTTTAAAATATATTTTTTTGTCTTATGATTATATATGTATTTAATTATAATTTTAGTAGTAATACTAACTGTTCTATTATATGTTTGTTTTAGGAACACGAACGAAGGTTTTCTAGAAGTAATTTCACCTAGTCAAGATTTAACAAAAACGGCTATTTTACATAATATAGAATATTCCGCTAATATTCCAGGAATCGAAGCACAAGATATTTATGAGGTCCCAAATAAATGTTTAAAATACGCATCAATGGAAAGTTGCTCATCTAATACATTCATACCGACGAACGACCTCGATTGTAACCAAGTAATTCAACCTAATATGAATGGCTTATGTAAATGTACTAAAAAAAATGTTAATTTAGAGTGTAATCCGAATAGAAAATTGACGAATTGTAATGAGATGTGTGAAGAAGTTTTACCTCCTAAATCATTAGAATTTAATGGTAAAGATAGTAAAGTTGAAATGGAAATACCGTATGTACATAATAACGGGTTCACCATATCATTTTACGTTAAATTATCGGAATTTAAGAGATTCCCATATAAAGCACAAATGATTTTATTAGCCAAAACCCAACAAGGAAACAATAGTTTCATTATTTATGTAAATGAAAACCGTAAAGTGTGTGTCTATAGTTTTGAAACTAACATGAACTATATTGACCCGAATGAATTATCTACCAATTGGTTTAATATATCATTTGGTAATCTTACGACAGACCAATTTATTCAGGTGAATGATAAAAGAAAGTTATTTACGAATATGAATATTGATAGCCAGAATGAAACCAATTCAACTCTTATGTTACAATTTGGTAGTTCAATTGAAATAGAAAATACGTATAACCCGTTTAAGGGTATTTTAGGTAATATAACTTTATTTGAAAAATACCTTGATGAAGTAGAAGTATGTCAAAATAATAAATACTGTGGAAACATAAATATTGACGTTGAAAATATGGCCAAAAAATGCGTTTTTAGCGCCAGTGGTAATAAAGTGACGGATTGTATAAAAAAATGTAATAACGATTCCATAAATAATACTTGTAGTATAGAACAGTGTATAGATAAATGTGACACCTGTACAGACCAAACCGAATGTAAATGGAAAAAACCCGATTTTGCTTTCTCTGTTAGCCAACCTAAACAAGATGTCATCGAAGATCCAGAAAAATGTGTATTTAAACCTTGGGGTGTTAATGAAAGTCATTGTGTCGATGAATGTTTTAATGGAGAAAATCGTGAGAGCTATGGTGGTGATAAATGTTCGCAAAAAAACTGCGCCTCCATATGTAAACAATGTACTGATATTAAATTTTGTCCATGGTTGTTACCAGGACAATCAGAGGCTTCTAATGCAAAACCACCCAATCCACCACATAATTTAGTTGGATTACCAGCAAGTAGAACTATTTTACTCATGTGGTCAAAGCCTAATAGTAATAACTCGGAAATTATTGGCTATAAAATACTTTATTATAAAGCAAATAATCCACAAGAAGGTATAAAAATGCGTAATATTACAGAACAAGATATTAAACTTTCATTAAAATATAATATAACCGGATTAACGAATGATATTACTTATAATGTAGGTATAGTTGCTATAAATGCGAAAGGAGCCAGTCGATTATCAAATGTAATTGCCGTTAAACCATATAATACCAATATGAGCGCTGTGACTGAAGGATTTAAAAACCCAACCACTTCCGAGTCTCCCAACGAACAAAAAGCTGATGGGTGTAACTTGTTTAATAGTTTAAGAGGAAAACAAATCAATATTTCTTTCTAAAAAATTTATTCTATGTATTTATATGATTATTTTACTATTAGTATTTATTATATTACTTATAATTCTATACGAATCTATAAAAAATTTTGAATATTTCGATGACGAACCCCCAAAACCATCGCCTATTAAATTAACTGGAACCTCATCCGAGACAATAATTAAATTATATTGGCACAAACCCTCTAAACAGAATGAAAATGTATATTCATACTTGATTTATATGAAAGAACCCGAAAAAGATATAAATCTTACAACGATAAAATATGACATAAATAAATTATTTTATGAAAAAACATTTTATGGATTGGACCCTTCTAAAGTTTATACATTTAAAATTAGAGCGGTAAGTTCGGATGGTTTAAGCGAAGATAGTAATATTGTTATTTTAAGACCGAGTGATAAAAACAAAAAAATACAGAGAATAATTTCTCCATTCGAAAAGAAAATCACCTGTTTACCTGATGGCACATATAAAATAGCCTCTAAATGTCAAAACCCGGCTTTCCCGAATGCGGTTTTTGACGCAAGCAGACACGACGATTTAATTGATTCATTAACAGAACAAAAATCATCATCTTTGAATTTTTAATATTTTATTATTTTAATATATAATGAATTCCAATAGTGTATTATTTATTTTATTTTGGATTGTATTTATGCTAATAATAATCCACAATTGTCATAAAATTATAAATTTTGTTCAAGAGAATTTTGATACAACACCTACGCCTACTGATCCACAACCAACCGGTACAACACCTACGCCTACTGATCCACAACCAACCGGTACAACTCATACGCCTACTGATCCACAACCAACCGATGAACCTGATCCACAACCAACCGATATTCCTGATCCTATGGATACTCCTGATTACAGATGTCCTAGTAATTCGTGTCCATTGGCGTCAGTATTGAGCAGTTATCCAAATATTGGAGATAAATGGGGAAATGAAGCCAATGAATGTGTTAAAGTATCAAATAGTCTCGACGCTAATTGTGCTCGTTGTCCTCCAGGAACATTTATTGATTATAGCAATATTAATGACGTATGTAGTCCTTGTCCCGTGAATCAATATAGTGATAAATATAACCAACTTCAATGTAAGCCTTGTGAGGGTGCTTTAGAAGGTGCCAGTAATTGCGAAGGCGCCTCGGTTGATGCTTCTAGAAATGCGACCAATAATAGATCACAATCTGATATTAATTTATTTGAACCTACATTGGGAATGGATAAAATTGTATCCACGATTTATGATGGAAATATAAAAAAATTCAAACAAAATCAAGTCCTCAAACACAGAATACAAAAACTCCAGAACAAACTTTCCAGTTATGCATATTTAGAAAAAGAAATCTATAAAATTTCCTTAGTATAAAAAAAATATCTTTTTATTTTAAATGAATTTCTCTTATATGATTATTTTATTACTATTAATATTATTTTTCATTTATTCAAATATAGAAAATAAATATAAACTTTGGGGCTTCATGATTGCGATATGTTTGACGTTGATTATTCACGAAATATATATGAGTATAGGTCTGGAACGTGTAGAGAATTTCAATAATTATCTTAGTGAAAAAACCGATTTATCAAATAAACAAGGTACCGTATATTCACAATTAGGATATAACTTAATTTTACCAGAATTTAAATTAGATACGGACGAATTACAAACGTATAATGTATTTAAAAATATACAAAAAATAATTAGTTTAGTTCCCATTCGTGGCTCTATTAATGGCTCTATTAATGGCTCTATTAATGGCTCCACGAATGGATCCACTACCGAATTAGTATTATATAACAATTTAATGAATACGCAATCTGGTTTAGTTCACATTTTTGATGAAAACCTAGAATATTCCAAATCATCCATAATAGATGATCAACGTGAATACAAAGAACGATACTTCATGAGCGCCGAGTCTATAGATAATAAAGTCATGTATGCTGGTGGCACGGGACTTAGAGAACAAGACCTAATAATAGATACTATTAGTATTTACGATAAATATTGGGATGTATATTCACAAACCGAACTCGATAAACCAAGATATTGTATGAGTAGTTATTCAAATGAAGAAATGGTAATATTTGCCTTTGGTATTAATGAAGACCGAACAATTTCTAAAACTATAGACATTTATGAATATAACAATGGTATAAATAATCCAGTTGAAAAAAAATCATGGAAAGTAATAAAATGTCCATACTTGGGGAGACTATATACAAAAATAGAATACTATAACAAACTGTTAATGTTTGTCGGTGGATATGACGGCAAAGAATTCACCAATACGATAATTACATATGATATGGAAAACGATAAATGGAATAAAGTAACTATTCCCAAGGATATTTTATTATCCACAATGGAAATAGCGTTATTAAAAGATAGTCGTGAAAATATCAGTGATAAATTATTTATTTTATCCAGTCCATATAAACAATCAAAATATTTACACCAACATTTAGTTTATACTATTTTAGATAAAGCCTATGATGTTAAACACGAAAATGACGATGTAGTCTTCATAGAAGACACGAGGGTTATCGAAGCATTCAAAGAAGATGATAGTATCAGTGACGATAATACGATCAATTACAATTATTTAGGGGATTATATACCGAGTTTATATGAAAAAATAGCGAATGGAGACACCGAAGATGAATATACAATCAGTATGTGGTTATATATTAATGATACCAATAAGGGTCAAACACGTTTAGTTATGGGCGACTATAATTTATGTACTGGTGAATCTGGAACCGTAGATGCCAACGAATACAATGGTTTGATTTTACATAAAGATAAATTGATGCCGTGTTTCAAACTCCAAAAGAAAATTTTAATCAAAAATAACGACGAATTACCGACCGTTGTCTATAATAAATGGTTTCACGTTGTTTTCAGTGTTCAAAAGAATTTTAAGACTGAAGTGATTGATGAATTAAATAATACTGTAAATATAGTAGAAAACGGATCTGGATGTGTATTCACTAAAAAAATAGAAAATGATATAGAAGATTTACAAAATAATAATTCAACCACACTGGCTCCTCAAGAAATTAACAACGATATCGATATTAATCATAAGGTAAATACATACATCAATGGTGTTAAGGTTGAATCAATTATGAATTTTGAATTGAAATATGATATTGATAAAAATGGATTAGTTGTAAGTGGCTTTGATATATTTGATGATGAACGAAAATATGCCCAAAAAACAAGGATGTCTAATTTTAAAATATTCAACGCATCAATAAATTATGGAACAATCATAGATATTTACAGGAATGAATATAGTATGTATTTAGAGAATGTAGTCCCACAATTATATTATTACGATTTTACAAATAAAGAATTCAAGGATAGTGATTTATCTTTACAAGGATTCAATGGAATAATGGAATCATTTCGCAATGAACAATTAGTTGTTTCTATTACTAAAACTGACAGTTATACTTCATATCATACATATAATAATTATACAAATGAATACGAACCAGTAAGCAATATGAA
>Ga0257127_1001057_pt1 | contig 20736 bp, 23 predicted proteins | sample SI060_135mmetaG_FD_190152 | JGI IMG/M metagenome (GOLD analysis project Ga0257127, IMG submission 190152) | Marine microbial communities from Saanich Inlet, British Columbia, Canada - SI060_135m | ecosystem: Environmental > Aquatic > Marine > Inlet | place: Canada: British Columbia | collected... | reverse complement strand
AATAGATGCCTCTTTAATTAGCTCTTTTCTAATTTCAATATAATTATATATCTCTCCATTAAATGTTAATGTGTAACGACGATCCGCACTAATCATTGGTTGTAATGATCGATCGTTCAAATCAATAATGGTTAGGCGAGCATGGCCTAAGAATCCATCTGATACTTCTACAACATTTTGAGAATCTGGCCCTCTATGAGCAATAGCTGAAACCATATTATCAACGAGGTATTTTGAAGATTTTTTATTATAATTAATAATTCCAACTATTCCGCACATGTTTTTCCCACAACCTATTAAATCTTACAACTTGAAACTATTACACTTTTGATAAATATCAACATTATTTAGCGTTTAACGCATCCTCATCAATAAACATGTAAGTCCATTATTATGCATATTATTGGATTTAATATAGCTTATGCGTATCATTTATATAGTCCTTCTAACTTTTTTTATATTCACAAAGTAAAGTTAACCGCCTTACCTTGGTTAATAGTATTGACAATTTACGATTCAATAGTTTTCTTAAAAATACTTACAATATTACTCTGTAGATAAGCAAGACCTAAGAAGATCAAGTGCAATGTTTGCAGCTTTTTCTTGTGACTCTATAGTTGCGCCAGCGATATGTGGTGTTACAATAATGTACCCCTGTTTATGTAGCTCTATCAAGGGAGATTCATAATGTACATTTTGCACCTCACCAATCACGACATCAACAGCAACTCTAACATCATCGCGATGCATGATAAAATCTTTTAAGTCATTTTCATTCACCACCTCACCTCGCGATGTATTAATCAAACATGCGCCTTTTTTCATTCTAGACAGTAAAGGTCTATCAACCATTCCACGTGTTATTTTAGTAAGATATGGACAAATAACTATAACATCCGAATACTCAAACACCTCTTCAAGCGAAACTGGTAAATACTCTTTATTATCTACATATGGGTCGTAATAAGTTACATGCGAATCAAATGCAGTACAATACCTAGCTAATCGCCTTCCGATACGCCCTAGCCCAATTAATCCAACTCGTTTTCCATATAACTCATTCCCCCTAAGCTGGTCTTCACGCTCTCTCCATCTGCCCTGATTAACTTCTGTAATTGAAAGATCTAAACGTCTCAGAGTATTTAACAATAATAAAAAGGTGAATTCAGCACTAGCAGAAATCGTCTCTAAAGCTGCGCGATCATCCAATAAACAATATACAGCGATATTGCGCTGTTTGCACTCATCTATATCGATATGATTTACACCTGTAGAAGGAGATGAAAGAACCTTCAAATTGGGCATTCTATCTAAAATATCTTTATCAATAAAAAAATTTTGCCCTGGGTTCATCACCCAGGCTACAACATTCAAATCTATCTCAATTTCATTCGATTTCCAGATTTCTTTAAATTCAGTTTTTATTACATTATTATATGACTCATATACACACGACATAAATGAAAAGGGGGCACTAAAAAGACACTTTCCTTCAATCATTTTTTACTGCCTATTACATTTACCAATCTTGAAATTGCTCTTCCATTTTTAATTAAGGATTCCAATTCTTCAGGAGTTGCACTTAATGTATGATCTCGAATTACATCGGATGTACGGTTTAATGTAAAGTGCTTTTCAATAAACTTAGCGCCTCTTGCGATAGCAACTAAACAAGCTTCTGTACCATGCAAATGATCTGAATAACCGTAATAACGAGCTTCTGAGAATTCGATAGGCATATTAACTAACTCTTGCGGGTAGCAAGGATAAGAAGAGCGGCAATATATATATCTAATTTGTTCGGATGGTTCACCAAAAGGCCATAATTTACTATCATACATACCTAATGAAATAAATATCTCCTTGCCTTGATTGATCAAATTTTCGACCAGTTTAGGATTTTCAATAACGGTTCTGGACGCTATTTTTATACGTTTTAAATTAGCAGCAATAGCAAGATCGATCGCATCTTCTGAGATAATTGATGCCATCATTTCTATTTCAAAATAATCACACCATTTTTTTAATTTTATAGCTGTCTTTTGATCAATAAAATTAATATCTCCTGGCTTGTCTCTCCAACCAAACTGAAATTTTGCAATATCAGCACCCGCTATTTTTGCTTGACGAATAAGCTCGTATGCAAGGTCAAAATTTCCATTATGATTCATCCCTATTTCTGCTACAAAAATCATACTTTATCCATTTTTATTTAATAAAATTTGCTCAATTATCCTGTTTTTGTATTCACTAGATATTTGATCACTACGTTCAATTGGCATAACAATGTGGCCAAGCGTGTTACCAAACAAATCATTTTTCTCAACAATATCACGCCAAAGTGTTCTTATTGCTCCATTGTCAACATACAGTGCCTCTCTCTCAAGCCTAACTTTATTCATTATTCCATTATTAAGTACCTTTAATCCATGTTTACCATGAGTTAAATGCAGATCATAGTCTTCATACACACTTGTAACACTATCAACATCATATAGCAAAAGAGTATTTATCGATTCTATAATATCTTCCGCATTTCTCAAAGGAGAATGCACACTTAAAACAACCAAAATATCGGGGAAAATATTAAAATTATCTTCAAAATTATGTACTGCATTATTTGAAACTTGTGCAAGATTTACATAGGATTGAGATAATTCCATATCACGTAAATTAGTATATATACCTTGATAATTGTTTGAACAATAATCTAACACCTTTTGATCATCAGATGTTACTAGTATATAGTCCAACACATTTGACTCAATCGCAGATTTTAATGTATAGTCTATCAATGAAAAACCAGCAATTTTATCATCTATCAAGTCTGGAATCTCATCATATGAATTTTTTGCAGGAATAATTCCAACAATTCTTGGTTTAATATGAGAATTATTTTTCTTAATAATTTTTTCTTTAATTTCTTTCCGTGCATTTAGCACACGACTTTCATCTCTAGTTAACGATACAGAATGCTGCCTATAATAAAAAAGTGGTGTAGAAATATTAGCAACCTTATAACGATCAATAATTTTTAACCATATTTCATGGCCATCCTGAGCATTATGACATTGATCATAGCCCCCGACAGCCTTTAACACCCTTTTTCTCACCATAGTGCAAGCGCCATGCGCAGGCAAATCTAATACACCTGCTTCTTTTCCTATTATTTTTCGATTTTCAACATTTAAAAACTTTCCTGACTCATCAACGTATACGTAATTAGGATAAACCAGTGAAATTTTGACATTATTATCCAAAAATGTTGCCATTGACAATAATGCACTTTCGTCAAAATAATCATCTGCATCTAGACGGATGATGTACTTTCCCTTTGCGTTCTCAAGTACAATATTAGCATTGTATGGCAAGCCCTTTGGAGTAGCATTAGAAAATACAGAAATATTGCTTTTTTCTTTTAAAATTTGATCAATTACTTCCTGCGAGTTATCAGTCGACCCATCATTTATAATAATTAACTCCCAATCTTTTTCTATCTGAGCAAACACACTGTTAACAGCTTCCACCAGAAATCTAGCATAATTATGACAGGTAATATATACAGTAATCTTGGGTCTCATATTGCTAAAATACCTCTTGGCATCCCATCAAATTATGCAATAAATCATTATCGTCATACGTTTGAATTGCACTTTCTATTGTGAAATTTCTATCTTTCCCTATATGTCTATTGAAGATGAAACGAATTAATTCCATATTTTCATCATAATTAACGGCAAAGTTAAGTTCTGGCCTATTTAATTCAAAGAACTGTCCTTTTGCTTCTACAAAGCTAGTTTTAAATATACTAGGGTTTTCTCCAATAAATGTTGTTGCATGCTCTCTATTATATGATTTTTTTGCAAGATTATCACAAAGCTCCAAAGCATCATATGAAAACATTTGAACTCTAACGCCTATTGGAAAGCGTTTAAGAGATTTATCTGCATTTGGATATTCATTTGTTACCGTTGCAACATAATCATACTTATTAGATAAAAAACGATCGATAACTGAATCAATAAGGTCAGAATGCACCAACGGATTATCTCCTAATAACTCTACAATATAGTCGGCTCTGTATTTTTTTGCAGCAAGTTTCAAGCGCAATAAAACATCATCTGAACTACCCCTATAACAACCTATATTATTTTCTTTACACCATTTCTCTAATTCATTATCTTCAGCATTATCAGTAGTAGCTAGTACAATTTTATCAATAGATTTACAGCACCTTATCCTCTCCACCAAACTACCTAGCATGGGAACATTAACAATAGGCATAAGGGTCTTACCTGGTAACCTGCTAGATCCCATTCTAGCTGCAATCAATGCAATGATATTTTTTTTCATATTTATATCTATTTCAATTTACTAATTAAAAAGTCTTGAATTAATACATGTTTCAACCCTGAATTAATAAATGTTTTGATTGCATCTTTTGGACTGGCCACAATTGGCTCCCCATGCAAGTTGAATGATGTATTTAGTAATGCCCCTACACCTGTTATACTTTCAAAAGCTTTAATTAAGGTGTGGTATTCTGAATTCTTTTCATAACTTACAATTTGTGGCCTACAAGTCATGTCATAAGGATGTAAACCACTAGGAAGGTCTTTTTGTGCTAATTCAGTTGAATCGAAAGCAACTGTCATATAATCTCCAATCAACCCCTTTGGATTGATTATATAGTCTTTAGCCCTTTCTTCTAAGATACTGGCAGCAAACGGCATCCAAAAATCACGCTGTTTAATCATTTCATTAATAACTTGAACTACCTTAGGGTTCCTTGGATCTGCTATAATTGAGCGGTTTCCAAGTGCACGTGGTCCAAATTCACCTCTTCCAAAAAACCGTGCAACAACATCGCCAGATGCTAATATTACAGCCACGTCTTTTGGCTGAACTTTACGAACTACGTAGTCATCAGATAGATTCATAGCATTTATCTGATTCTGAACTTCGTCATTAGTATAACTCATTCCCAAATAAACAGACTTAAATGGCATAATTTCTTTTATTGATTCAGAAGCACAACTCGGGTTATTTACTGCAACTTTAAATGCAGCTCCTATTGAAATAGACTCATCACCTGACCCAGGAGGGACAAAAATACTATCCACATTAGGGCTCTCCCAAATTGTCTTATTAGCCTTTATATTCATAGCAACACCTCCAGAAAATACCACGTCTTTAATTCCAGTTATATCTATGCCATTGTTAACCCATTTTGCTAATAACTCCTCTGTTCGCTTCTGAATACCCCAAGCAATACCATCAAATCTAAGGCCATCTAATTTCTCTTTAAAGTAAAAATAATGGTCTTTAGGTTTAACTTGATAATCAAAATCAAGTCCATCTACTTTTAATGTCTCTTTATATATTTTATAAGCTTTACTGCCAATATTTTTATTAGAGTATGGAGCTAATCCCATCACCTTGTATGCATGTTCAAATTGCTTCATTCCCAGTATTAATGTTGCATAACGATACATTCTTCCTATATTGCATTTTGATGTGCGCGAAATCTCTTGTATCACTTCACCAGATTTAGCCACCCAAACTGTACCATTACTCTTGTCTCCACCTCCATCTGCAGTAAAAATCAATAAATCACGATTTTTTATAGGATGTGCAAGCCAACCATAATAAGCATGACATGCATGATGATCATGCACACTAATCGATTTTCGATTTAAGCCCATATAGGTTTCTGCATGACGTAATCTCGCCTCTAACATTCCCTCAACATCTTCTTCATTTTTGATTAAAGATTGATCATATATAAAGCGTTGCTTGTCAATTTTATCGTTAAAAACATCTAAATAATCAGGGGCTTTTAGATTGTCAAATCTTGGTGCCCAGTATTCATTTTGCTCTCGCCTATAGTCATCATAAGAAAAATTCTCCCTTGGAACCCAAAAATATTTTGGCGGCAATCCAAGAGTTGATATCGCCAAATGATCCACGTCTGACTTTTTTATACCGCCAAGCTTAAGACATTGTTCAATCGCACCAAAAGGAAAACCAGACCGTGTCGACTGACGACTCGGTCTATCTTCACTAATAGCAGATATTAATTCACCATCAACAAGAAGTGCAGCGCTTGCGTTATGGCCATCATTGACCCCTAAAATTATCATATTATCAAAATCTCCTATATTTTATTTATCTATAAATCCTAAATTAATTTATCTACAAGTGCGTCAAATTCTTTCGATTTATCTCTACTGTTTAATATTTCTCCAGCCACTGTAAATACACTTTTATCGCTATACACCTGATGTTTTTTTAACACTCTCAGTGTAGAAATACATTTCTCTAAATCACGATTTATAAAATATGAGACTAAATCTTCTCGCATCGATTCACCATTAGTTACTATCAATGACTCTTCTAAATAATCACTATATTCTACTGTTGGCACACCTTTAAAAATTGGGTTTATAAATGTTGAACTAGAAGCATTTGCAATATAACAAATAGCATTTTTTGTTAGTGTCATGGGATGTATATCACTGATTATAATTTTAACATGCTTATTCTTATTTATAATTTTATCTATCGTATTTAAGTAAAATTTTGTTGTTGCAGGGTGTGGTTTTAAAACTATTTGAGTGCCTGGTAATGCTTTATCAATAATTGCAATAGTTTCCTCTAAAAGATCAACCCATGTAACTGACTTTCTAAGGAAATTTGGATTATCTAATGAACATAAAATATATACAATATATCGACTATTGAAATTTATCTTTGATAATTCAAAATATTTTAAACTATTAATATTTATATAATCATTCCAACTATTTCTACTTAATGGAACCTGCACTAGCATTTTTTTATAATTATCGTCAAACTGAAATTGTCTCCAATTTTCATAAAAACCAACAAGGTACCTAGCATTAGGCTTATGCTTTAAAATGACGCGCTTTCTATCTACATTATCTACTGCTTCTTCTATATTGGTATAACCAGCAGACGTATTTCCAAATAAGAATGTTTTTTTTAGATTAACTATGCCTAAAATTTTAAGAGGCCAAACACTAAGAGCCTTAAAATGTACAAAGCTAGTTTGTTTAAATAAAGAAAGTAAAATTAAGAAAAATAACCTCCCTAAAAATACAAATTTTCTAAAAAAGTAATTCTCATTTTTTCCTGAAAATATTTTTATACTACCTATTTCAGTAACTACATCATAAAGAACTATATTACGTCTTATCGCATCAAACGTATTTCTCTCAAAACAATAAAATAAGATTTTTTGTTTCGGGTTTTTTTTAAAAATCTCATAGAACACTGGAATAGTAGTATCCAAGCTAATCAATTTATTATTAAGAAAAATTACAATCATTTTTGGGGCTGACACCTAATAATTCTCCTTTAGTAACTTTTTTAAGTCTACCAATAGATCCATCGGCGTACCAGTATTGAACCTCCATTCACATTCCTTTAAGAATAAATGAAAGTGTTGCCTAGGAATTCCATTAAATTTTCTCATATGTCTCTTTGCTTGATTCCAAAAGTTTTCAATACCATTAATATGGTTTTGTTTTTGTGCAAATAGCTTCGAGTGGTTAATTCTATAATATTTAAATTCTGATACATCTAAAGCATTATACGAACGCCAACAATCTGTATAAACAACGCTATCAGGCTTGATTATATTGTGTATGATGGGCATTAATGTATCTGTCTTCGCATCTAGTACAATTTGCGTATAAACTTTACCACCTCGTTTTAAAATACCAAAAACTGCAACTTTTCCTGCTACACCTCTACCACGCTTACCCTTTCTGACACCACCAAAATAACTTTCATCAAATTCTATTTTACCACCAAATTGCTCGTTCCGATTTTACTGTGTTTGGGCAATCTTCACTCGCAAGTTGTAGAAAAATCTTACTGCAGTATTATGATGAATTTCAACTAAATCTGCGGCGGTTCTTGCTGTTGCACCTGCAACGAAGTATTTCATCAACTCTAATTGCTTATTATTGCTTAACTTACAATGCTTTATGTACATGTGCTGACTCTAACATTTTAAATGTTAGAGTCAGCCCCTCATTTTTTTATAAAATAAAAAAATAAAGGTCAATATTTAAACCAGAAAACTTCTTGAAGCTGTATAACAAAATGTAATTTTACCTGTAATTAACAACTGGCTTGCCAGATTTTAACACCCCAACAATTTAAGACAACAATCTAAAATTTCTTATTTCGAACGAGTTAAACTTAACCCAACAATTTGGAGTAAAAACGAACCAATTACAGCTCAGCATTTAAAACAAAATTAGTGCTTGAGCTACTACAAAATGAACAGACCTTGGCAGAGATAGCCAGCAAGCACAACATTCTTCCACAGAATCTAGTGAACTGGAAGAAGACCTTTCTTGCTAACGCAGAGATTGCTATGGAGCCCTCTAAAACTGAAGGAGGAGCTTATTAAATTACAAGAGCAAAATGAGCGCTTAACTGCACTAGTTGGTAAAGTGACGGTAGAGAAGGAATGGCTTGGGCTCATCTAAACTGAAACAATTAGTTGATCTCAAGCCTGCAACGTCCAAATCCTCCTCTATCTCTATTAATCACCAATGTCAATTGCTTGGCATTAACCGAAGTGGCTTGTATTACAAGCCACGAGTTAACCATGCCAAGCAAACAATCAAGAATCATATCACCAAAGTATTTGAACAAATACCGATCTACGGTGAGAAGAAAGTTTATCAACAACTGCTTGAGGATGGTGTCAAGGTCAGCTTGAACACAGTAGCTCGTTATCGCCAAGAACTTGGATTAAAGGCTGTATTGGCTGTTAAACAAGCCAATACCACTATACCAATTAAAGAACATAAGAAGTATGCTTACAAGCTTAGAGATCTCAATATTAGCCATGCCAACCATGTCTGGAGTACAGATATCACCTACATCAAGATTGCTGGTGGTATGGTGTACATAGCTGCTATTATTGATTGGCCTATCGTACAAGATAGCAAACACCATGGACCCTCAGTTGGTAATGAGTGTACTCAATGATGCGCTAGCAAAATACCCACATCCGGAGATCTTTAACACCGATCAAGGTAGTCAGTACACCAGTGAAGTGCATACCCAGAGACTTAAAAACCTAGGCATTACTATCTCTATGGATGGTAAGGGGCGAGCAATAGATAACATCTGCATTGAGCGCTTCTGGCGAAGCGCCAAAGTTGAAAGAATCTATTTAAATGCTCACCAATCCATTGGTGAGCTAACTACCGATGTAGATTCCATGAAACACTAGACTACAAAAAACCAATGAATGTGTATCAAGAGAGTATAAAATTGAACCAAAATAAGAAGAAGGCTTCTTAGGATGTTCTATATAAGGAATTTTAAAAAGTTGTCAGAGATTTTGGGGTGATAAACTTTTGCTCAACCATGAACATTACACGTTGCTTCCTGGTTTTTACTTGTGTCATTTATTAACCTCCTTATAGTTTGTATTACCCTGTTCAGCACCCCCTTGAGGGGTATAAGGCTATCTTTGTGTCCAAGTTTGTCAGGCCGCTACAGATTAACGGACCACTACAACCTGATAAAACTATACTTAGTTTTATTTAAAAACCTTATCAAGACTTGAACCTTAGACTAAGTCAATCATAGTTTCACATGTCACACTAACATTTATAATAATGACTAACTCCTCTTTCTAAGTAAAAAGCTTCGGCACTATCAACCCCAACATGAGATCCGCGATATACCGCTAAAGCTTCAATGCTTTTGTAGGAACGCGCATGAGGAAAACTCTTCACTTCATTATTATAACAACCAAGTGTCGTCAACTTTTTTTTCCATTCTTTAGTAATATCAACATACATATTAGGCGTAAACACGTTTTCTGTGGTTGATGAGCCCCATCCTGTACTTGAAAGAATTTCAAAACTATAAATTTTAGACACCGATCTTTTTGGTTGAGGACGGCATGCCGTCATAACAGCTTTGTGTGTTAATTGATGATCAATGTTTAAATCTTTATTATTATGCGTATACACAATATTTGGTTCAATTTTAATTATAATTTTTTCTAGCTTTTGTGTAATCTCAAGCATTGAATACGTATCCATTTGATTGTCAAGCAAGCCTAAAAATACAGGTTGTTGAGTGCCGACTATTTTACAGGCCTCTATTGCTGATTTTTTACGTTTATTAATTTCATCTAACAAAGTCTCTTTACTACTTCTCGATGTGACTCCATCTGCCATAAAAACCACATGCACTTCATCGCCTTCATCTACATGACGTATCATGGTTCCACCACAACCTAGAATCTCATCGTCTGGATGAGCGGCAACAACTAAAACTTTTTTTTGATGCGTCACAACAATTCATCCCATTCTAAAATACATGAGCCCCATGATAAGCCAACTCCAAACCCTGACAATAATAATTTACTCCCCTTAGATAATACTTTAGAGTTACTTGCTATTTTTAAAGCTATTGGTACACTAGAAGATACGGTATTCCCAATCTCTTCTAAACATAAATAAAATTTTTCTTTAGGTAGTTTTAACTTCCTGCGTAAATTATCAAGAACAATTTTACTAGCCTGATGAAATACAAAATAATCTATATCGTCAATTGTATTTGAAGACTTAAGAAGAACTTCCTCCACACTATCTGGAATAGTTCCCATAGTAAACATAAAAACTTCGGCGCCATTCATATATAGCGATGGCTGCACACCTGTTAACTTAAAATTGCTCTTTGCAGCACCTTCTTTTACTATCAACTTATCAAACCCCGCTCCATCAGTTCCAAATGAAAAATATCCAATATTCTTAGATTCTGACTTAGATACTAATGTAGCTGACGCAGCATCACTAAAAATTGGCCTATTAGTCCTATCATCTGGTGATATGTATTTTGTATAAGTGTCAGAACAGACTAATAACACATTTTCTGACAAACCAGATTCTATATATGCTGAAGCCATTGATAATCCATATATATAACCAGAACATCCAAGGTTTATATCGAATGCTTTTATGTTAGTTGATAAAGATAGCCTATCTTGTAGGATACAGCTTGACGAAGGAAGAAAATATTCTGGAGATTGTGTCACATAAAGCAATGTGTCTATTTTTTCAGCGTCAAATTTATCTATTACTTTTTTTGCTGCAACATATGCAAGATCAACCGCTGTTTCATTTTCATCAGATATCCATCTTTTATTAATACCTGTTTTATTAAAGATGTCTTCCATTCTCCATTCAGGATTCTCAATAGACAACATGTCATTATCTTCATAAGTTTTTGGTAAGCAATATTCAATTGCCTTTATTGTTACACCATGCTTATTTTTACTCACATCATGCCTTCGTCTGTTAGTATTTTGCTAATTTTTTTTACAGATGTTGCTACCGCTAAATCAGAAATTTTTGATGCTTTGCCATCCACACGCTTATCAAGTAAAACTAATATTGATAAATGTCCGAGAGAATCCCATGCATCTACATTGTCGCCAGATGAATTATCATCTATGGAGCCATTAGGTAACTCTAATGCTGTTGCAATCAAATTAAATAGATCGTTTTTTATAATTTTATTCATTTTTTTATCTCCTACCATGCAACATAAATATCAGTGTACCAAACTAACATGCCAAATTTCTCGTTATAGTCTATGATATTTTCCTTTTTAAGTTTTTTCAATTCATCAAGGTGACTTGTTAACTCTTCAGGCATAACCCATTCTTTTCTTGATAGTTTAACCACATTATCAAATTCTTTTTGTGCATAGTTAACTATTTTATTAACATTTGATAGGGATAGTACTGGAAAGAATAACTTCCCAGTACTATTCAAATGCAATTTAGATTTATTAATAACATCAATAATCAAATCAGTGCCGTCTATTCCTGTCGCGCAAGAGGTGTTATCAAACCATGGTGAAATTTTTGCAATTGATTCAGATACACCGGAAACATCATCTACTATATAGTCAAATTTCATTTCATCCCAAGGATCAAATGTACTACCCACCCTCGCATCAACAAAGACATTATTGTTCGAGCAATTATTTTCAAGTTGAGATATTGCATTCTTACTGATATCTGAAGCATACAATTTTTTATCTATTTTTCCCATTTTATATAGCACCATACCGACTACGCCAGACCCACAACCAAGATCAAGCAACTTCCCGGATTTTTTTATATTATTTACAACAGCATCAATCAGCACATCAGTAGTACCTGTCGGCCTAAATACACCCTTATTTAAAGCAAGGTCTATATTTATTTTGTCTTTATAACTGTATTCTATTTTATCAGGCATATATTTTTCTAGTATATTATAAATAGTTGCTGTCTAATAACTAGCACCATCTATATTAATAATTGACCCGTTGACATAATCTGATTTCATTAAAAATTCTATCGCATTAACAATATTATCAACTGATCCTAATTTTTTTGACGGTATCAATTCTAAAATTTTTTTCTTTTTTTTCTCACTAAGATTAAGATACATTCCAGTCTCAAACGCGCCTAGCATTAAAACATTTGATGTAATATTAAATCTTGCATATTCTTTAGCTAAAACATTAGACATGCCGATAATTGCACTTTTAGTTGCAGAGTACGATAAAGCGCCAACATCTCCATTTACAGCCCCTTTTGAAGATGTGTAAACTATTCTTCCATATTTACTCTCAATCATTATAGGAAGTATTTTTTTTGTTAATAAAAAATTACTTGTTAAATTAGTCTGAATAGTTTTGTCCCAATCATGCTTAGAATATGACAACGCCAATCCATCAACCTTAATTGCTGCAAGATGTATAACGGTTAGGTTGTCGGAGTCTTTTATGTAATTATCTACAAAAGAATTAAGTTGGTTTTCTTTAGTAATATCTACTTGCACATATATTACATTATCTATTTTATGGTCAGGCTTGGTATTGTTATAAAGTGCAATTACCTTATCAATCTTAGATAAATTTTCTACAATCAATGAACCTATGCCACCAGTTGAGCCTGTTAGCAATATCATTCTTTAACCCCTAATGACCTCATAAGGTCATTTCTGATTGTTTTCCATTTAGTGGAAAAAAGAGCTATTCTGTACACATCAAGGTATGTATTATCTCTATATATTTGTTTTTTATACACTCCTTCAATATCAAACCCAAATTTTTGATGCATAGAGAGTAATTTTTTATTCGTCTCTAAAGTCTCGCCCCATATTTTTCTTATTCCAAGATCAAAAACCATCTTATCTATCGCAACAATCTCCATTAAAACACCGACCACAGAATTCATGTATTTACCATCTACATACATACCCCATGTAGAGGTTTTATCGCAATTTATAATATTAGTTATATAAATAACACCAGATGTTTGTTTATTGTAATTCACTACAAACCATTGGCTACTTGAATCATTTAGCGTATTTTTAAGCCATTTTTTATGATCTTCACTTTTTACAATGTTAGAATTTATCATCTTACTTCTAATATGCTCAGAATTTCTCCATTTTATTAACCTATCTGAATCTCCGATATCAACACGTCTCAAACTAACATCTGTTAAATTTATCATCTTACTTTAAATAAAGGCTTCAATGGCTCCACAGTTAACACTGCGTGTAATGTATTGTTGAAAATACTGTCTTTTATTATTCGAAAGACCTCATCATAAACATCCAGCAATTTATCAATATCATTTTCTGTATGGGAATAACTAATGTTATGACTTCCGAGTACAAGCACACCCCTTAAAAATACTTCCTGTAGAAATAGTGTTTTAATTTCTAACGCTGTATAGTTTTCTGAGTCACTTATCAGTAAGTAACTTACAGATGGATGTCCACTTATTGTTATACACTGATTTAGATTGTATTTATCTATCAGCTTATTAACACCCCTCATTAACTTTGTTCCAAGTTGATCGATTTTATCGATTAAGTCTCCATTTTTTATCTTGTTAAGAACTACTTTTGCCGCAGTTAACGAAACAGTCTCACCGCCAAAAGTTCCTGAAAAGAAAATATCTTCAACTAAATTCATTACCTCTTTCTTACCAGTAATTACAGATAAAGGAAATCCATTTGCTATACCTTTACCAAAAACTGTCAAATCTGGCATTATTCCAAATAGTTTCTGTGCACCACCCTTAGAATATCTAAAACCAGTTATCATTTCATCAAGAATGAATAACGCACCATTTTGTTTAGTTACCTTTTCAACCTGTTGCAAATAATCTCCTATTGGCCAATTTATATTCATTGGCTCCATAATTACTGCGGCAACTTTGTTCTTATACTTGTCAAATAAATCTTTTAGATTTTGAATGTTGTTATATTCAAATTTATGAGTTAGTTTTTTAACTTCACTGGGTACACCAAGACCTCTACTGGTTGATCCAATATACCAATCTTGCCATCCATGATATCCACAAACTAAAACATGGTCACGCTTTGTATGTGCTCTAGCTAAACGTATTGCAGCAGACGTAACATCAGTGCCATTTTTACCAAACCTAACCATTTCAGCAGATTGCACCATATCGATTATTAATTTTGCAACCTCCAACTCAACTGTACTTGGCAGTGAGAATGTAACTCCTTTTTTTAGTTGCTCAATAACTGCATTATTTACTTCAGCATCATTGTAACCAATTGTTACTGATGCAAGACCGTTAACAAAATCTGTATATTTATTTCCATCCACATCCCATACTTTTGAACCATCACCTTTTTCTATAAAAAGTGGAGAAACTCCTTGTGGGTACGCTGTAATACTTTTGCTAAATGTTTGTGACCCTAGCGGTATAACCTTTAATGCTTCATTAATTAAATTATTTGAATTTCTATATCTACTGTTTAACACTTATTTTTTTCCGATAAATATGCTTTGTCTTTGATGGCAGACGATTTAGAGCCTTCATTTCTGTTGTAGTGTGAATTTATATGAGAAATATAGGGATTACTATCTATGTAATTTAATATATCTATAGTTCTAAAATTACTATCTTTTGGATACAAATTTTCATATATATTGGTAACATACTCAAAGTCTTCCTTTTCATCTACAGTCCACCGCAACATAGACAAATCAACCTCCGATGCAACATTATGTATCTTAAACCTATGAGAGTGCTTCCTAATAAAAGGAGTAACATGCTCAAGTTCAGAGGGCAACTTTGACTCCTGCCATATAGTTTTTAAAACATTCATTTTCATAACTTCCACATCAAGCCCGTCTGGCCATGAAGGTGGTAAACAATTGGTCGTATAATCCGCATCATATTTAATATGTTCTAGTATTACTCTATCTATTACATCAGGATCCGCCAATGGGCAATCTCCGGTAATACGCACAACATGATCTGGTTTGTATAAATTTGCAGTCTTGTAATATCTATCTAATACGTTATCTAAACTACCTCGATATACAGAAATATGATTCTTATCTAGTACTTTTACTAATTCATCATCTGAAAAATCAGTACTTGTAGCCACTACAAGTTTATCAATTGATGCAACATGCATTTCACGTTCTATCTGTCGTATAATCATGGGTTTACCCAAGATAGGTTTTAAAATCTTGCCTGGTAATCTTGTTGATGATACTCTTGCTTGCAATATTGCCAGTACATTCATACTTCAATCGCCAATAATCTTTCATATATTTTTGCCAAGTGCTCTTTATCTATGTACTCAGCCTCGCCAAGAGAATTTTTGATTTCTTTTAAAACCTTTATTATAACTTTATCTTTAACCTTATAACCCATTTCAGAAAGAACATGACTAACCCCGTGCTTTCCTGAATGGCGACCTATAATAAACTCTCTACTATCTGCACCCACAGTACTAGGCATCATAATTTCATAATTTTTAGGATGCATAATCATGCCATGTTGATGCATACCAGAACAATGTGCAAATGCATTTTGACCAACCACAGCTTTATCATTGGGTATCTCTGTACCAGTGTATTGGGACAATAGTCCACTTGTTATGGTTAATAATCTTGTATCAATGTCTGTCTTAACTTTGTAATGATCTTCACGCACATAAAGCGCCATTACGATTTCTTCAAGTGCAGTATTTCCTGCACGTTCTCCCACGCCATTAATAGTACACTGCACTTCGTTTGCTCCAGCAAGAATAGCTGAAAGTGAATTAGCAACCGCCAGGCCAAGATCATTATGACAATGTATACCAATACTTACTCCTTCACTTTTTAAGATTTTTACAAGGTTGTGTATGTCGGTGTGTATATCCTCAGGTGTTGAATATCCTACAGTGTCCGCATATGTTAAAAATTTTGCACCTGATTCTGCTGCCACTTCAAAACATTGAAGACGATATTCAGGGTCTGCACGGCTACTATCTTCCCCTATAAAGGCCACTTCATGAGCTAAACTTGATGCTAATTTAATACTATCTCTAATTAACTGCAAACCGTCCTTTCTTCCCATCTTTAAACGTGTTGCAAGATGTCTATCGCTAATAGGGGTGACTATTTGTATTCTACTGTTTGTAGATGCACCTAAAGCTTTTGATGCTGATAAAATATCCTTTTCAACAGACCTAGCAAAGGCACAAATTGTACTATCTTTAATCTCTGATGATATTTCTTGTACAGCTATAAAGTCTGTAGTTGACGCAACCGGAAATCCTACTTCGATAACATCAACATTCAAACGAGATAATTGCCTTGCAAATTCAATTTTTTTCTCAAGCGACAAAGCTGATCCGGGTGCTTGTTCACCATCACGAAGTGTGGTATCGAAAATACTTATTTTATTATTTATAGACATTCGGCGTCACTTATTATTCTATGTACATACAACCATCTTTTTCAAAAATTTCTATATTATTTTTTTTATGCTTAATTGGAACTAGCTCATCTCCAATCACACTCTTAATTGCAATATCTATAATCGGGATACCTGCGACCAAAGCAGCAGCTACACTTCCACTTGGACGTGGATTCACTTCTATTATGCATGTATTTCCATTGGTATCTGTCATTAAATCAATATCATGCAATGAATTCAATTCAAGTGCAGATGCTATTGAGGCGCAATAATCAATGATAGGGCCATTCATGCTAACTATATTACCTGTAAATGGTATACCAGCAGGATTTTTTCTTTCTCGCACAACCACAACTTCTACACTCCCTGACTTCGCCACAACATCGGCATCATACGCAGGTGCATCTAATATTGGCATTACTAAAGTCTTACCAAATATTGCCTCATTAGCTATTTGATCATTAAATTTTTCTATAGGTACTATTTTTTCTCTTTTTCCTTTGCCTAACCAATTTGGGGTGTAGCCTTTACCTTTAAAAACATAAAGTCCACGACCACCCCTACCTACAGTCGGTTTAGAAATCATTGTACACTCAGGATAACCATATTCATACAGCGCCTTTGTTAGCTCATATCCATTGTTAACCACTTTGTACTCTGGTACACGAATACCAGCCTTCTCTAATCTTTGATAGGTTGCTAATTTATCGGTAATTACAGAGAGGCACTTTTCGCCACTTACTAGCACATGTACATCAATATTATCAAATAAACTTCGATTTTTTGATAAGGCCAATGCCTCTTCATCTGAGCCTGGCAAGATAAAATCAATTTCTTCCTTCTCACAAATGGTTAGCATAGATTCTATATACCCTTCTGCATTACCTGATGGAACAACATATGTTGTTTCAATACTATTATCATAATGTGATTCAAGATTAGCGTCTACACCAACTAAATTGTAATTGTAATTGTGGCTCTTTTTAATTTCTCTTAATAATGTTTCAGCAGTTGAGCCGCCTACACACGTTACCAGTAAATTAATATTTTTTAACACTATAATTCCTTATTTATCAATCATGAAATCGCCATCTACAATAGTAGTATTCATTTTAATATCTCGCGTCGCTATACAATCTATAACTTTGCTAAAATTTGCTGGAATGATTCCATTATTCCCATCTATTGGTCTCTTGATAGAAATATTCTCTAAAGTAAACCCCTCTCCTTTTCTAATATATTGATTGGTAACAATAACACGTAGAGTTTTATCACGTTTATTAAAAACATCTTTGACAATTGTCTTATCTACTACTCCCAACATTTCCTTAGCAAGTTTAACTTTTTTAACCATTTCTTTAAAATTAGAAGGTTCAAGTGAAATGCCATGATCAAAACCTTGTCTATGTGAATCAAAAGTAAAATGCTTCTCTATTGTGGTTGCACCAGCTGCAACTGAAAGAAAGGCAGCATCATCACCAATTGAATGATCAGAGAAACCAACCTTATGGCCGTACCTTTCTTTTAAAAAGGTCATACTTGCAAGATTGAGACTCTCAGGAGGAGCTGGATACAGTGATGTGCATTGAAATATTGTAATATCATTACCCTGCTCTTCTACAACACTGACCGCTTGATCAATCTCATCAATGGTTGCCATACCGGTAGAAATTAACATATGGCGACCAAAAGAGGCTAAATATCTCACCATAGGTATATGCGTAAGAAGACCAGAAGAAACTTTCCACGCCACTGGATTTAGTTCATTTACCCATTTTGCTGTTGGAAAGTCCCCACAAGTCGTGAATATATCTACCCCTATATCTTGAGCATATTGAAACATAGCTGTTGTTTCATTACGCGTCAATTCTGCCTTTTTAAAAACCTTATAACTCTGCGTGCCTTGAACGTAATTTAAATCAGCATCAATTGTTTGAAGCTTTACCGCATCCGCACCAGATTCAGCAGCTAAATCAATCATTCTACGACATTTTTCAACATCTCCTTCATGATTTATACCTATTTCTGCAATGATGTATACTTTATCATGCACAATCAACATTCACCCAAAGCCATACATCTGGCCACACGCATACCGCCTTTTCCATCAATAATAGCCATTCCTTTATTGCTCATTTCTAATCTTCTTTCTTCTGATTTTAACAATATGGTTATTGCATTCGTAAGATCATATTGAAATTGTTGTTCTAATGGATCAACAAGAATAGTTGCTCCAGAATTTTCACTCCAGACACTCTGATTTCGTTGGTTTTCTACTGCAACTATTGTTATTGATGGCTTTCCTAAAGCCATTCTTTCTAACAAACTTACACCGCCAGCACCAATCACTATATCAGATTGAATTAATAAATCATACAAACCATTGGAATCCAATACTATATTTACTGGAAAATTATAGTTATTAATAGAATCCAGTATCTTTTGCAAATTAGGAGCTTGACTTCCAATTGCAATATTTACATTACCTTTAAAATCACATTCTGACAATGCTCCTAAAACTTGGCTCGTAAAATTATTTGAATCTCTCAAGCCACAGCTTACTAAAATATTTGTTACTTCTTCTGTGTTATGAGAAACACTGCTTATATACTCAGGTGCAAGAAGCGCATATTGATTACCATAAAGTACTATTTGATTTTTATAATTCTTCTGGCTTATATTGTCCATACACGATGAAATAACTAAATCAACATAATTAGGGGCCGAGTTATTATCATCTATGAACGCCATATATTTACATTGCTCACGCCAATCTTGAATTTCTAATTCAGAAAATCCATACCCATCAATAAGTACATTTGTATTTTTCATTTCCACTGGTGACTTATAAATTGATGCAGTCATACCATAATATTTGATTCTATCTATCCAGTAATCTCCACCTTCACACAATAAAAAATGAACTGGCTGATGCCTAAATAATTCTCTACCAATTGATAAGCAACGCATAACATGCCCTCCTCCAACTTTTGGCATTGATGAAACTCTAAATACCCAAGAATTCCCTTTATTACTTGTTATTAACAAATTATTAATATCTTGATATTTTTTTAATTTTATAAAAAAAAATATTAGTTCACAATCGACTCTTTACTGTTCCCATCGGATAATTATATTTATCAAGTTTAAGTTCAAAAATTTTATTTATTTTATTATTGCCAGTGGCTAGTATTTTATCCAGCTCTATTAGCTGCTCTTTTGTAAATTTCTCCTTAGAGTGTATACCATTATTTCTAGAAGAAAATCTGATTAATAGCTGTCTAACCAGTCCAAATACTGGTAATTTCTCAAATACTACGTTTCTAAAAAAATAATGCCTTATTCTTTTTAATTTAATATAGTTAGATGGTACTGATATATTTTTTTTACAATCACCTATATTTAAATCATTACTTCTTAAATTTATAGACATAAATCTCATCATCCTATCAATAAAACCATCTCTATCATGAATAAAATCTTCAAATAGAAAAACTCCTACATTTTCTTTACCAAAAATATCTATATATGCATCGATATAATTTGAGAAGTTTATTATTCTTAAATAGTCTCCATGCCAATCTCTACCCTTATGGCCACCCACATCATGCATATTAGATATAGCATAATCAACAAAATTTTTAAAAGAGACGTACCTCCCTTTATAAGGCATAGGAGAAAATTCCAAAAAATGACCTCTAAACTTATACAAACTACGCAACATATCGTATTGATTTCTAATAACAATCATTACTTTTCCAGTTGGAAACAATGACTTCATTTGCTGCGCTTGAAATAATGGGTTTAACACCCCAAAACCTCTGACAACTTTTTAAAATTTCTTATATAGAACATCCTAAGAAGCCTTCTTCTTATTCTGGTTTAATTTTATACTTTCTTGGTACACATCCATTGGTTTTTTGTAGTCT
>Ga0257127_1001048_pt1 | contig 20862 bp, 21 predicted proteins | sample SI060_135mmetaG_FD_190152 | JGI IMG/M metagenome (GOLD analysis project Ga0257127, IMG submission 190152) | Marine microbial communities from Saanich Inlet, British Columbia, Canada - SI060_135m | ecosystem: Environmental > Aquatic > Marine > Inlet | place: Canada: British Columbia | collected... | reverse complement strand
AATATTGCCGTATCAGCGAACCCATAATATTGTTGATGGTCCAGGACAGCCTCTATTTGTGATAGCGTGGGGTATATTAATAATGTTAAATAGCAATAGATAAAAAACGGCGTTTTAAATCTTCAAAGGTGTATATTACTATATATCCTATCAATTTAGATTGATTTGAATATATTCATGACATAAAAAAAGGGATATTTCATATAGATTATCTTGTTGTAATCTTTTTTCTAATGATGAAAACGCATATATTGTGTTGCTTTTCAATTCATCACTATTGTCAATAAATAAAGCAAAATTATCTATATCGCTTGTAATTATATGCGAAGATTGTAAATTGTCATCTGGTTTGATAGATACCGTTCTTAATTTTTTATAATCGCTATTTTCTTTTGATATACTTTGTAAAGTACCTATTATTTTAACTTGTGATAATCGATTGTTATAATTATTATTAGCAGTCAATTCTGAATGATCTAATTCATCTGATTCATATAATTCATCTAATTCATCTGACCTACTAATAGGAATATATTTTTCAATATTGAATGGATTTTCGTTATTTTTTAATTTTCGCAAAATAACCACACATCGTTTATCTAGATATTTTTTAAATTTTGGATCACATGCAAACATATTATATATTGTATAATAATATATCAATATTTCTATATTATTATTTATTGTGTAATTTAGTTTTGAAATTCTTCTAATACGACAGCTACAGGATTCGAACCTGTGCGGCACTGTGCCAGTGGATTTCAAGTCCACCTCCTTAACCACTCGGACAAACTGCCTTTGGTGGAGAATAAGGGCATCGATCCCTTTACCTCTCGCATGCAAAGCGAGCGCTCTACCATTTGAGCTAATTCCCCAATTGACTATAATATGATTTTACATATATGAATATTTATTTCTAGTCAATATTATTCGAATAATTATATTTAAGTCTTTATTTTCAAATAATATATTTACAATATTTTGTATAATCCATCCAATTGGTCTTTTGTGAATTTACTAGGATATTTAACGGTAAATTTTATAGATAAATTTCCAACATTCTCATCCCGAATCATACCATAATTCGGTACTAATTTTATAGAACCGGGTTTGGTAGGTATATTTGATTCACTGCTAAATCGCAACTGTTTCCCATTGACATGGTGTATTATAAACTGAAACCCACATAATGATTCTTTCAGTGTTAACTCCTTTTCCATATGTAAGTTTAAACCATCGCGCTTGAATTGAGTTTCATTTTGAATATTAATTATTATTTTAACATCGCCTTTTAAATTATTATCCATAACGTTGCCTTTTTCCCTAAGAATAATTATTTCTTTATCGTCTATTCCTTTACTAATAGGTATATATAATGTTTCATTTTCACATTTTCTAATTCCATCTTCAAATAACCACCTTTCTATTTGTATTGGTACTTGGTCGCCATTATATGACTGCGCTAGACTTATATATACATTTTTTATAATCGGGGGTGGTTTATTCATCATATTTATATCTACAGGTTGACCGTTTCTAAAAACTTTTATATTCGCACCACCCATGCTACCCACATTACTCATATTACCCATGCTACTCATATTTGCAAATCCTGGTGGAAATCCATGCATATTTCCCCCAAAAAACATCTTGATTACATCATCCATTGGGTTCATTCCATTTTGATGCCCCTGTACTCCATTGGGTCCGTTCATAAACGGATTTCGTCTAGACATATCATATTTCTTTCGTTCATTTTCGTCACTTAATATTTGATATGCTTCATTAATAGTTTTAAATTTTTGTTCTGCATCAGGATTACCTATATTTTTATCAGGATGATACTTCAACGATAGTTTTCTATATTCTTTTTTAATTTCTTCAGGTGAGGAATCCTCATTTATTCCTAGTATTTTATAATAATTTTCACTCATTATTTAATATATAATTACATATACTTAAATAGTTATTTACGAATATCTATAATAATGAACGTACCATTCATGTATAAATATAAACCATCAAATTTTAGTGATTTTGAAATGAATGTCGATATTATTAACATTTTAAAAACAGTTATTAGTATGGATAATTTAAATATACTATTTGTAGGGGATTCTGGTACAGGAAAAACATCCCTTATTAATGTATTAATTAAAGAATATTATGGTAACATTCCATATAATGATAATATTATGGTTATTAATAGTCTAAAAGAACAAGGTATACAATATTATCGTACAGAGGTGAAAACTTTCTGCCAAACAAAATCTTCTATTCCCAATCGGAAGAAAATTGTCGTTTTAGATGATATTGATAATATAAACGAACAAAGCCAACAAGTATTTAGAAATTGTATAGACAAATATAATAACAACGTTCATTTCATATCTTCTTGTTGCAATATTCAAAAAACCATAGACAGTATTCAATCTAGAAAAATTATCATTAAATTAACTCCTCTTACAGATTCTAATTTAAATATTATTCTTAAAAAAATCAAAAAAATGGAAAATATTGTAATGGATTCTAAAACAGATGATTTTATTTTGTCTGTGTCAAATAAGTCTATACGTATACTGTTAAATTACTTGGAAAAATTTAAATTACTCAATATGCCTATTAATTATGAATTAGCCAATAAAATTTGCACCAATATTAATTTTACTATTTTAGATAACTATACTACTTTAGTAATAAATAAAAATCTTGCTGATGCCAATGATATATTATATGATCTATACGATAAAGGCTATTCTGTAATTGACATATATGACAATTATTTTTTATATGTAAAAACCACCAATTTACTTACAGAAACAAATAAGTATGAAATCATTAAATTATTGTGCAAGTATATTACAATCTTTCACAATATTCATGAAGATGAAATCGAATTATCATTATTTACTAATAATGTTATTCAACTTTTATCTAATTAAAATATACATGAGTCAAACATTTAAAAATATTGTCGATAAATCTATATTATTCATGTTTTTAGAAGATATATGCGATAAAAATGATAAATGCTATATCTTTAATATGGCTTCGTACAAACGAGCTGAAATGAATAATTCAATACAACCATTTATTGACAATATTAAACCTTATTATCACAAAGCAAAATTATTTTATATTGAAAGACAAATAAATTATTCTAGATTATGTACTATTATTAGACAAATTTGCAAATTAAATTCCATTATTTTTTCTACAAAAATCGTTTATAATAAATCAAAATATAACATTCCTTATTATATATATTTTTAAACATTTACAACATAATTAAACATTTACAACATAATTAAACATTTACAACATAATTAAACATTTACAACATAATCAGTGTAAATGTTTAACACGAAATGACAATTATTTATTTGATAATAATAGATATTTTCCTATAACTGTATTGCTGTTTAATATTTGTTCTGGACTCAATCTTACAAACCATTGTAAATTTGTTCTCAATAATAATTTATCTTGAGGTATGTAAAGCCCATATGCACAATCTGGTATTGAGAAATCGTCGTCGTCGTCTAATAAATCATCTAATAAAACCATTTGCCCCCCTTTTTGTTTTACTCCAAAGTATTTTGCATCTAATAACATAATTTCTTTGCTTCTTACTCTTTCATACAACCATTTATCAGTTTCTCCTGTAAATTCCATTTCATTTGTATAATCAATTGATACTATACGTTCTAAATAATTTATGTATTTTTCCATCAAGTCACTTTCTTTAGTACAGCCCATTAATTTATTACTTGGGAAAAAATCAGTATATGATGCTACATCACTACTTGATACTAATTCTCCACAAAACATAGATGTTGAAGATAATCCCATGTTATATAGACTATTTAAATTTCTCATACAAATAAATGAAGACGGTACTGTTATTCCACCATAATAATATAATAATTTTGCCATTGCTAATTCTCTTAAATGAGGTCGCAAAGGATTAGGTAGATTTGCTATTTTTGTACTCCATCCAGGAATCACTTTATTAAATGTTTTATCATCAATCAAACATACATTAAACGAATCACCACAGTGATCGACAATAGATTTTATAGTTAAATATTGATATGGTTGATTAAAACATTTCGTATTTCTTGAATAAAATGAAGACCATCTTCTTGCATTTGTATCGAAAGTTACATGTACCCACATTATTGGTTTATCACTTCTAGCTAAAGTTGAATCGTTTAACAAATATTTTTTTATTAATTCATATTGATCTATTTTTTCACGCTTGGCTTCTGATCTTTTGTAACTTTCAAAAATGCTTCCTAGTACAAATAGTAATAATAATATAAATACATATTTCGCGTAATAATTCATATATATTATATTATTATTTTATTCTTCTATTTTTCTATTTTTCTATTTTTCTATTTTTCTATTTTTCTATTTTTCTATTTTTCTATTTTTCTATTTTTCTATTTTTCTATTTTTCTATTTTTCTATTGTTTTGTAATGATATATCAACAGTTTACATCATTGGCAATGGTAACAAAACAAAAATATATTGTAAACAGTATAAATACATATATATATACTATTTGTATTACAAATGACATGTGTAGAAAATAATTATGAATTAGACAATGTAAAAAACATATATGAATCTATAGCTGATGAATTTAATATAACCAGAGGTTATTACTGGAAACCTATTTCAAGCTTTATGGACGACCTAAAAGATAATTCATTTATATGTGATATTGGATGTGGTAATGGAAGGAATATGTCTTATAAACAACATAGATTTATTGGTATAGATAATTGTTATAAATTTGTCAATATGTGTCAACATAAGGGGTTTGACACAATTTACTCAGAGATGACTAACATTCAATTACCAAACAATTATTGTGATCATGTTATTTGTATTGCTTCTTTTCATCATTTAGCTAATGATGAAAATAGAATAAATTCTTTATTAGAAATGAAGCGTCTTTTAAAACCACGTGGAAAAATTTTATTAACAGTTTGGTCCAAAAATCAACCTAAGAAAACCAGGATAACATTTGACAATTATGGTGATAATATAGTTTATTGGAAAAAAAAATATCCTAGGTATTATTATATCTTTACAATGGATGAAATAACAAATTTGTTTAATGAAGTTGGACTATCTATAATATCGCATTCGTATGATTGTGGAAATGAAGTATTCGTACTACAATCCAAATAATTGCACGATTTACATAATTGAATAATTACGATTTGTATTTATTGTAATTAGTTTTGTTAAATCTAAATACTTTTTTATAGACCCAATTTGGAATTTCATAATCAATATCACTCGTAATTGGAGTATATTCTTCGCTCTTGTATATTTTTGTTTTATACGTAGAATGCTTATTGTGTTCTAATACTTTTCTACGGACCCACTTAGGAATAATATATTCATTAGGTATACTGTTTACATTATTCATACGCGAGATCATTTGATGATTGGAAAATCCTTTTACGAAAATAGTTGATGAATACAATGACATCAATAGTAAAGATGTGATTGAAAACACAAATGTTGTATATATGGTAACAAATAATGTTTTACTTATTGTAATCATCATACTTTTATTACGATAATATATTTTATACAAATAATATTACATTCAATTTTATTTTTTTATTGAAAAAGAAATATTCTGAAAAATTGATTGCTTTTCCAATAAATTGTATATGAAAAATAAAATAAAATATTATGATATTTACAATGAAAAAGGTTTCCTTTTCGGAAAAATTAACAGAAATAAAATATTATGAATACACTCAAGAAGAAATTATCGAAGAAAAAAAGGGTAAAAATTGGAACGAAACTGTAGACTTGATTTTTAGAGAATACACAAAACCGTATTTAGAAGGTGGGTGCAACAATAATTGGTTCATTTTAGAAAAACGTCTTCAATTATTGGATGAACCCAATTGGTTACTTATCGGACAACATTGGAATAGATTATACCCAGGAATGAAAAGATATGAAGAGTTGAATCAATTTGTTCGGGTATACATTTCTAAAAATATGGACGATGAAAGTGACAGTGAGAGTGAGAGTGAGAGTGACAATGACGGCGCTAGTGACGGCGCTAGTGACGGTGCCAGTGACAACATTACATAGAAATATTCAAATGTGTAAAAATAGTTTTTTCTTAGTTTTTAAGCCGTTTTAAATCACTCCAGAATATATCGTAATTTTTTCTTATTTTTTCATCTTGATTCATGAGCTTATATGCACGCTGAATACTAACGTCATTTTCGCTATTTTGTCTGTCATTCAAAATCGTTTCATGTGATGATAAATGACTGCTATTATTAATCATATCACTAGTTCTAGTACGATTTATATCATCAATAGAGCTATATTTTTTTCTATTGTGAAAATCTTCTTCTGTTACCGGAATTACACTTTCTCCATGTGCTTTTTTTAAATCTTCAAATTGCAATGCATTAAACATAGATGAACTATAGCTTTCGGGACTATCTCTTACTAAATCGAAATGATCTCCTTGAATATTATCACCAAAATCTTGATGTTTTACTAGTGATCTCAGCTCTTTTTTCTTATTTTGAATGTATTCATTCATTTGTCCCATATTATTTATTTTTTCATTTACTAACCCTTCATCTGACTTTAACCAATTACCATATCCACTTTCGTCAGGGTCATCTTTTAACTTCATTTTTTCAAACATACTATTAAACCAATTATTATAATCCTTTTGATTCATTTTTTCTATGGCACCATCTATTAAAACCGTATGTTCTGTAGACCACAAATCATCTTTTATATATTCAGTATTACTAGTATTACTAGATCTTCTCAATTGGTGTATTTTTAATAAATATTTGTATGCTTGAGAGAAAAACAAAAAATATTTTTTGTCTAATTTTGATTTATCTGGATGTGTTTTTAACACTATTTTTTTGGCATCTCTTAAATGTTCTTCTGTAAAGTGATATGGCAATCTAAATAAGTTTAGTAAATCGGTTAATCCATAATTATGTATATTTAAATCTATATTTTCCATTTACATATATATTACAAGTTAAATTCAATAGAACAACCCATTTTTCTAAATCAGAGCATTGTTTTACATCTTTCGAAAAAAGCATTTACATTATCTAAATTTCCACCTATCACACTATCATCCGGTGCAAAACTAGTAGTTCCTTTCTTATATACCATTAGCACGGGTATACCTTTCACCATTTTTTTCGTTTTCATATAGGCAAATAAATCAAATGATTCGTCAATATTTACTTCATAACATTTTACTACATCAGATGATATATTTTTAAAATGCTGGTCTACTTCTTTTTTTATTGACTGGCAAGGCTTGCACCATTCTGCTGTAAATTTAAATATTGCTAATTTATCATTATTTTCTAGTAGTTTTAAAAAATCATTTCGATCTCCATCAAACAATTCCGACATAAATAAATATATTATATAGTAAAAATATATTTATACCATTTTAGATATTCAAATGTGTATACCATTTGGTTATTACATAATATCCGTTTGGATATTTCGGTATTTTATACCTCCAATACTTTTTCTTGCATATCACTTATATTTACATTGGGAAAGTTAACATGACATTCCCAAAAATATCTACAATAAGCCCATTCAAAATGATAATTAGTTTCATACAGTTCGCTATATTTTTTTAATAATACACTTTCTATTTTTTTTGGCAATAAATAGAAACTTTCTCTCGGAAGAACGTACGATAATTGAAATATTTCGCTAACGGGATTACTTGGTTTTTCATCGACTAAAATTGTATCAAAATACGGAATATATGTAACTAGATCTTTCAATAATGGTGGATAATGATAATTATAATACCATCTCCAGTCAATACACCCACTACTATAATATTTCCAAGTCCATTCTAACCCCTGCAAGTAATTTAAACTTATTTTTTTACGCATATCATCATTTATTTTTACGTCAAATAACATATCATAATAACGATCTTCCCAATATTCATCTTCTGGATTAATATATTTCTCAACTTCACGTTCTTTTATTGGTATATGCAACATCTCTTTATCAAATTTACTTGCATTATCATTTAATACAAAATGTTTTTTTTCTTGTTTATTGCGTATTTTGTATTCATAAATAATATTATTTTCTTCATTATTTGCTAACTCTTTTACCAATATTCTGAAATTTTTCCATATAATTTGTTGTTGATTATTTATAATATTTTTATTACTATTACCTAGAACATTTCTATATGTTTCCAATAATATATCTATTCCGCTTGTTCTAATATTTAATGCTGGAAAATGTGGTAAAAAGTCGTTCCCTAACATAAAACATAGAAATATATAGTCTGATATTTTATTTTTCTCTTCTATTGACGTAGGTTCTTTATTGTTATTTAAATATAAATTCAAATGATTTTTAAACATGGGTATATCAATTACATACATATAGTTTGGATCTAATGATTTGTCGATACTTCGAATGTAATCAGGTGTTTCGCGAAATAGATACATATTTTCACAGTAAGATAAATTATTTATTGTTAACATAATTAAATCGGCATCTAATCCATAGATAACTGTTTTTTGAGGTAATATTACATCAACATTAGATCTAATATATTCAAATATTTTATGCTCTCCTTCACCTACATTATCGCTTCCGCTGACAATTATTTTATTTACGCAGTGAACTTTAGGATTTCTAAAATTATATTTAACTTGTAAATTTAAATTATTCATAAATTCAGTACCTGGTGTAATAGACGAACTATTCCATGTAGGTACTGAATTGCTTTTATCGTAATTATTCATAAACCATGATTTATATCGACGATTTTTTTGTTGATTTAATTTAGCAACTGGTGCAACTCCATCAAACGAAATATATACTGTGTTTCTAGGCTTTATTTGCTGTATATAACCTTCTATTTTATTACATACAGCATTTATTAATTTTTTTTCGAATTCGTCATTATTTCCAGTGTATTCTATTTCTCTAATAGAATCATATATAATAGAATTACAATCTAAAAATAGATTATCAATATTAAAATTTGCATTGTTAAATTTTTGCAATATATTTGGATAATTTTTTATAATATATGAAAAGTATGATGGAATTCCCATGATATATACATAGAATCATATAATTATATTTAAATCCTTACTACTAATACTATTGCATAGTTATAGTAAAAATTAAAGTTGGCAAAATAGAAGCAAAATCTATAATAAAAAATATTGCATTATTTAAAATCGGTATAATATATTAATGGCAAAAATAAATAATAAGCCAAATACAAACGTTGATTTAAAACAATCAACAAAACAACAATTAGAATTGTTAGAAAAACAAATACTGTATTTTCATAATTTAATTCAAAAGACGATTATTTCTATTCAAAAATACAAACAGTTTGATATAATTGGTCCCAACGAAGTGAATATGGCAACTCAAAAATTAGAAAAAATGTATTTAGAACTTTCTAATAATAAACTATTTTTAAAAACTAAAAATAATATTCCAAAAATTAGACAAAATTTAGAAACTTTACGAAATGAATTAACTGAAATTTTTAAATTATATGGTACTGAAAATATACAAGACGTGTTAAACGTATTATATGGAAATAAATATTTTAACACGGTTAAATGGAATAAAGATAAATATTGTTTATTGGAAAAATATTTCCACCCCATTAGTTTTAAACATATTTCTTGGACGGAAGATACAATGAATCATTCAATACATACCAACAATACCATTATTCAGAATAATGCTAATCATTCAAGTACTATTGAAAAAAACAAAATAATTGATGAAACTGTTATTGTAACAAAGTCAATTAACTTAGATGGTTTTGATTTATGTAGAAATAATGACATATTTCAATTAAAAGTACACGGTATTAAAGTAGCATTTCATAATGAATTGGATAAAAAAACGCTTATTGTTTCTGGAATAGTAGATGATTTAATAATTAATTGCATCGATAATGATTTTATAAATAATATTACAGAAGGTCTAACAAAAGAAAGTACATCACTACAATGTTATGATTATAATACATTTAATAGATTTTTACAATCGTTAACGTTAAAAGAGATATTAGTATATTCTATTTCTGAATTAAATAAAAGATATCAAGGACATATGAATCAATTAACGTTGGTTAAACAAAAGCCTATATCTCAAGTTGTAAAAGAATTTAATAGTAGTGATTTATACGGACAGAGGAATACCTTAATACAATTATTATTAAAATCAGACGAACACGAATATCAATATTTGGCATACTTATTGTATGATATTTTATCCAATGATAATAATAGTTCAATAGACACGACCGAGCAAACATTACTTTTTGACAGTTTACCATGGAAAACAAAAAATTTTTTTAAAGACGCAATGAAACAAACTATTAGTTACACAAACACTTTATCTAATTTTGATAATAATAAGATACCTCTAGAACAGCAAATATGTTTATTAAAAGCAGATGTTTCAGTGAAAGAAAAGGCCATGAATAAATTAAAAGAAATTAAATCAAAAGCTGACGACAATGGTTCTAAAGCCAGAACATATTTAGATGGCCTACTAAAAATACCATTTGGCATATATAAGAAAGAATGGATATTAACAGTTATGGGTGAAATAAAAGAAGTATTTAATAAATTGATAGACAATGTTAAAAATGTGGATACTTCTTTTACATTTGATAAAACAAATATAACTAATATTCAAATTAAAAATACGTGCAAACTTATTAAAGATAATTATATCACAAACGTAAATGACAAACTAATCTTAAATTTAAAATCTGCTTTTGTTGTAGATAAACGCAACGATCTAATTATCAATATTTGCAATATCAATAATATTATTAAAAAAAACAAATTATCTTTTCATAAATTAATTCATTCTGGAAAGAAAATAGACTTTATGAAAGAAGAAATATCTACTTTTTTGGATAAGGTTACAAATAATATGGCTATTATAGAACAATTATGCAACCTTAAAAATATTTCTAATATTTCTATATATAACTCGATTAGAAATGATATATCTTCTATTGACGACAAATGGGTACATATTAATCAATATATGAAATCAGTAAAGTCGACATTGAACGAAGCAGTTCACGGTCATGAAAAAGCAAAAATACAAATAGAGCGTATTATCGCACAATGGATAAATGGAGAACAAGGGGGTTATTGTTTTGGATTTGAAGGACCACCTGGTGTTGGTAAAACAACATATGCGAAAAAAGGTCTGGCGAAATGTTTGGTAGATGCTAATGATGAATCTAGACCATTTTCATTTATAGCTATAGGCGGACAAGACAATGGTAGTATGTTAAACGGTCATAATTACACATATGTAGGCTCAGAATGGGGTAAATTTGTAGATATATTAATGAAAACGAAATGCATGAATCCTATTATATTTATAGATGAATTAGACAAGGTAAGTAAAACCGAACATGGCAAGGAAATAATCGGAATATTAACTCATTTAATAGACTCTACTCAAAATGATGGATTTCAAGACAAATATTTTAACGGCATCGACCTAGACTTATCAAAGGCACTATTCGTTTTCTCCTATAATGACGTATCAGCTATTGATAAAATTTTATTAGATCGTATTCATCGCATTAAATTCGAACATTTAACAGTAGAAGATAAGATTGTAATTACTAGAAAACATTTATTGCCCGAAATTTTACAAAAAATGGGATTAGAAGGTAGTATTGAAATAACAGACGATAACATTGTTTATATTATTGAAAATTATACAAATGAACCAGGTATTCGTAAATTTAAGGAATTGCTTTTTGAAATAATAGGTGAAATAAATTTATCTTGTTTAAAAAATGACGAAACATACCAATTACCTATTACATTAACAAATCATGACATTAAACATAAGTATTTAAAAGAAAGACATGAACGTATGGATAAAATAATACCTAAACAGTCATCGGCTGGGATAATAAATGGACTGTGGGCCAATGCTATGGGACAGGGTGGTATTATACCGATTGAAGCCAGATTTTTTCCATCTACCTCGTTTATGGATTTAAAATTAACTGGTCTACAAGGAGATGTAATGAAAGAGAGTATGACGGTAGCTAAAACATTAGCATCGTCATTACTAGATAAATCTACTATGAAAGAAGCTTTTAAAAATATGGAAGAAACAAAAATGCAAGGTATTCACATTCATTGTCCCGAAGGATCTGTACCGAAAGATGGTCCAAGCGCAGGTACTGCTATTACTTCGGTATTATATAGTTTATTGACTGGTAAAAAAATAAAAAATATAGTGGCTATCACAGGTGAGATTAATTTACAAGGGTGTGTTACTGCTATTGGAGGTTTAGAGTTAAAAATATTAGGGGGACTGAAAGGTGGCGTAAAGCATTTTATCTATCCAAAAGAAAACGAAAAGGATTTTTATACATTCCTAGAAAAATATGATGATAAAAATTTACTAGAAGGTATTCAATTCAATAGTGTAGAACATATAAATGAAGTATTAGAATTAATATTTGAGTAAATACAGTATGATACAGTTTTTTTTCGAGTAATATATTAAGTATGGCAATGCAACTTAGTTTTAGTAATTTATTACAATTTTTTGCGGCAATATCTCCTATATTATTGGCCTTTTGTCTAATTATGCTTTCTATATTTAATAGTGACATAAAAGGAATGGTTTATCTAGGAGGTGTACTTATCGCATCATTGATTAATTTATTAATACTCAATACATTAAAGGTTAAGTCTAAGACACTCATACCTGCTTATTGCAATTTAGTCGAATTTCCATTTAACTTGAATGAATATATAAGTCCAGCGTTTAACAGTATGTTTATTGCATTTACATTAGCATATTTGTATATGCCTATGAATTACATATCCAGTATTAATTATCCTGTTATAATGTTTGTTACCGGACTTCTAGTATTAGATGGTGCAACTAAAATGATGAGTGGATGTACTACATTTGGTGGAGTTGCTTTAGGAACATTAATTGGATCAGTACTAGGTATACTTTGGTTCATAGCATTTTATGCAACAGATCATAAAGATCTTTTATTTTTTAATTTAGAACCATCTAATAATGTTATATGTTCTAGACCAAAAAAGCAAACCTTTAAATGCAAAATATATAAAAACGGTGAACTCATTGGTGAACAATAAGTATTGTATATGTGAAATAAAAATTTTATTTTTTAGCGATTTATGTCTATTGTTATCTAGATAGACATAAAACTATTATGCATTAAAATATTGTTGGTTTGTATTCCACCAATTTATAAAGTTTTGCAAAGTTTGGTTTTTATGAAAGCTAACAGTTAATAATTTGGGATTAGGTGTCCTTTTGCTCCATATTTGTATAAAATGTTGGACGATATTGTTTGTATTAGCGACTGAGTATTTATTGTTTAAATCTGATTCGTTAAATAATGGTTTGCCATTTCTCATATTTACTTCATTATGAAATATTAATAACATTAATTTTAAATCTTCTTTTGTTTTGATATTGGTTATATTGAGTGAAGACATTTTTTGTCTAGCATGATTAGCACAATCAGGACACGGTAAATTACCACATATGCTAGTAATTATATTTATTAGGGGTAATCTTAATATTATAAATTGATCTTCTTTTATTTTTTCTGCTAAAGTGTGGAATAAATACCACGTACAAGGACCCCATTCTTTAGTCATTGTTTATTAAATATATATAAAGATTTATTATAATTTTTATATACTAATGAATTATGTTATTGAAGATAATATTAATTTTTATGACGAATTAAATAATAGTGACGATGACGATATTAATTGTTGTTTAATTTCAGGCACATCGTTAGATAAAAATAAAATTAAGCTAGATTGTGGACATGAGTTTAATTTTAATTCACTGTATAATGAAGTAGTTAGTCAAAAAATGAAAAATAAATACTCACATTACAGTAGTGATAAATTATCACTAAATCAAATCAAATGTCCTTATTGTAGAAATGTACAAAACAAATTGCTTCCACATATAAAACTTAATAAAGATTTTGCCTATATTACGGGTGTAAATACTCCAAAATATTTATGTATGCCTTTTCATACATGCCAATATTCATTTAAAAGTGGAAAACGAAAAAACGAGATGTGTTGCAATACTGCTTACTATGATGTAGTTAACAAATTATCTGATAGTTATTGCACTACACATCATAAAAACGTTCGGCGTAAGAACAATAAGATTTTCATTAATAATACTATTAGTAATAATACTGTTCTACAATCTTGTAATGGTATTCTTAAATCTGGTAAGCGAAAAGGAGAAACATGTAATTGTAAAACATATGAAGGCAGTGATTATTGCAAAAAACATATGCCAAAATAATATTATGTATTTAACAATTTTATCATCGTATTTTGTTAAATACATAATGCAAATATGGATTTATTGAATTAGGAACATAATAACTATTCATCATGTAGGTTATTTTACTTTGAATAGCAAAAAATATTGCATATCTATTTATATGACATGTAGTATTATGCAGTATTATGTAGTATCGACAACACTATATACTACATATGAAGGCGAATAAATATTGTTGTAAAAATGTACTTGCTTTTGATACATGTAGTAATTTTACTTTTTTTCAATTTTTCAAATTCATTTTCAGAAATCAAAAAATACACAAGAATTATTGTGTGTTTTTTTGAAAATCCAAAATAGAATTGAAAAAACACGAAAAATGTGAATGTGACCTTGATGGTACAAATGCAGATTTTTTTATGTTATTTTTGTGACTGTTATTTTTTATATTTTCATAAGGAAATCATTTAGAAGTATTTTATGTTGTTATGTTAAGCAACATATGGCAACATTTTTTACATCAAAAACCATCAAATTATTTACTTGTGAAAAATGTGACTTTAAATGTAGCAAAAAGGGTGATTATAATAGACATGTATCCACACGTAAACATAAAATAGCAACAAATAGCAACATTTTTAACATACAAAAAACATCACATGTATGTAACGTCTGTAATAAAATATATTTAGACAGAAGTGGATTATGGCGTCACAAAAAACAACATTTTGGTCTTCAAGAAACAAAAAGTGATACTACAATAATAGAAAATGATAAATCAATAGATAAAGAATTATTGATTAGGATGCTTTTGAAGAATCAAGACGTTATGGAAAAAATGATTGAAATGATGCCAAAGGTTGGTAATACTAATAGTAATAACACAAATAGTCATAATACAAATAACTTCAATATTCAGATGTTTTTGAATGATAAATGTAAGAATGCAATGAATATTACTGATTTTATTGATTCATTGCCTGTAACTGCTGAAACATTTGATAATACTATAGAAAATGGCCTGACAAAAAGTATTACAACGATGATTACCAATGGATTAAATAATATGGATGTGCTAGACCGTCCTATTCATTGTACGGATGTAAATCGAAAAACATTGTATGTTAAGGATAATGATGCTTGGGAAAAAGACAATGAAATGAAACGTTTACTAGATGGTATCAAGGATCTATCTATAAAACAACGTGTAAACATAAGTAAATGGCATGATGCAAATGAAGGATGGGAAACGAATTCAAATCTACAAACAAGACTTTCTACTTTGGTATTTCATACAATGGAAGATATTGAAAACAATGATAAAGAAATAGGAAAAATAATACGCGCAGTAAGTAAAAATACATACTTGAGTAATGAAGTAAAAGAACAATACAAATAATATAATAAATATTCCTATATGTATTATTACATCTTTTTATTGCATCTTTTTATTGCATCTTTTTATTGCATCTTTTTATTGCAATATATGTTTTATCACAAGATTTGGCGAAATGAACGACCCTAAAAATGCATTTCCGGAATTTCGGACACCAAACAGCATGTTTCCTATGTAGGTGTTTTTACCTTCACAATGATAAACTATTATTATATACTAGATAGGATATGTAGTATCATGAAGGTACTATACTACATATGAAGGGGTTGTTTTGGACGCAAAAAAACTAGTTGTCACTAGAGAGAAGAAGGAAAATCGTTTTTTTTCATTTTTCCAAATTCATTTTTGAAAATTGAAAATTACACAAGAATTATTGTGTAGAATTTTGATTTTCCGATTTAGAAATTGAAAAAACACGAAAAAAGTGAATGTGACCTTAATGGTCTAATTCCATATTTTTTTATTTTAAATTTGTTATTGTAATTTTTTTTTACAATCAAATAAAGTATTTAGAGATTTTCTTCTAATGGTAATGTAATGGTAATTAATGGTAATAAAACTCGCCAAAAACTCGCCACAAAATTTTATTGTGAAAAGTGCCTATATAGTTGTAGCAAAGAAAGTGATTATAAAAAACATTTAATTACTAGAAAGCATATAAATGGTAATATAATGGTAACTCAAAACTCGCTGCAAAAAAAAGTCGCCGACGTTACCATACTACACGATAATGATATAATACATAATGCAAATGTAACAAATATCATCACAAAAAAGTCGCCAAATACACCATTGTGTAATAATTATCCACATGCATGTCAAGTATGCGGACAGTGTTATAAATATGCTTCTGGACTATCAAGGCACAGAAAAATATGTAATAAACAAAGTCAAAACATAGAATCAAATATTATCACAACAAATCTTTTAGAAACATCGAAAGAAAGTCAAAATGAGTTCAAAGAATTAGTAGTTATGCTTCTAAAAGAAAATAAGGAAATACAAAAAAATTTTATAGAAATGATACCATATATTAAAGGAAATGCTGAAAACAGTTTCAATACTACCAATACAAATAGTCATAATACAAATAACTTTAACGTTCAAATGTTTTTGAATGAAAAATGCAAAAATGCAATGAATTTAACTGATTTTATTCAGTCATTACCAATCACAAATGAAACATACGATCATACTATTGAAAATGGATTAACAAAAACAATTACTCATATGATAACAAGTGGATTAAATAATATGGATATATTAGAACGACCAATTCATTGTACTGATCCTGCTAGAAAAACAATGTATATAAAAGACAATGACGTTTGGGAAAAGGATAACGAATTAAAAAATTTATTAGATGGTATCAAATCATTGTCGATAAAACAACGAGTTAATATATGTAAATGGTATGATGCAAACGAAGGATGGGAAACAAAATCGAACCTACAGACAAGATTGTCTTCTTTAGTATTTCACACTATGGAAGATATTGAAAATAATGAAAAGGAAGTAAGTAAAATTATTAGAGCTATTAGCAAAAATACATATTTAAGTAATGATATTAAGGAAGAGTATAAATAAATAATGGTATGATATTGTATATGTGGTTATTACAAACATTATTATTTGTAGGTTTATTATGTTTTACCTACTCTAATATCAATTATGAACCAACATTAGCTAAATATTATGTAAATGTAGTTCAATCTACATATTGTATTTCCAGTCCTACTATATGGAACTGTGTTACCTGTAATAAAAATATAATACCAGAATATGTAGTAGAAAAAGATGGCGTTCGTGTAATACAGGGTTATGATAGCCAAAATAATGTATTGTTTACAGCTTTTCGCGGTTCATCTAATATTCAAAATTGGATAGATAATATTCAAATAAGTAAAGTATCTCCATATAATGATACTTCTATAGAAGTTGAAAAGGGGTTCTTTACTGCTTACACATATGTAAATACAGAATTGATTGTTAATATTGGTATATTATCTACAAAATACTCTACGACTAATATTATTGTTGCAGGACATTCGTTAGGTGGTGCGTTAGCTACATTAATGGCTTACAACATTGTAAACGAATATAACAAATACTCAATAATAAATGTCTTTACATATGGGTCACCTAGGATAGGAAATGAAAATTTTGTTAAATCATTTGAAAAATACAATATTCCTTCACATAGAATAACACATTATTACGATATGGTTCCACACGTTCCTGAAGAATTTGTAGGTTATTTACATGTATCAAATGAAATTTGGTATAATGAAGATAATAGTCATTATAAACTTTGCAATGACTACAATATTCCAGAGGACGATAGCTGTTCTAATTCTTGTGCTCCTTTGCATTGTACTAGTACAAAAGATCATCTATATTATTTGAATGTTTCATTGGGAAATGATCCAGTATGTTTTACATCTTCATACACGTAGATAGAATTACATAGTAATTCTAAATAGGTTCCATAATATTTTGGCTAAGAATATTTGCAATACACACAATATTCCACCCATTATACTATACAATATGTAAATATAATATTATATAGTATACTCAGCTCTACATTGTTGTACGCAGTTAATTTACATTATTATAACTTTTTATCTACGTAGAGTATATATCATTTCAAACAATATTAAATATTAAAAAAGTATATATACAATGGAAACTACAAAAGAAGAACTTGTCACACATATTCGTAATTGGATACAAATAGATAATGATATTGCAAATTATCAAAAACAAATAAAAACGCTACGAGAAGACAAGAAAAACCTGACAACTACTTTAGTAGATGTTATGAAATCAAATGAAATAGATTGTTTTGATATTAACGATGGAAAATTAATATATTCAAAATCGAAACAAAAGAAGCCTATTAATAAAAAAATATTGCTTACTGCGTTACAAACATATTTTAAAGAGGATAGCGAATTAGCAACTAATGTAAGCGAACATATATTAAATAGTCGTGAAGAAACCATTAAGGAGTCGATTAGACGAAAAAAGGATAAAAATTGAACGAATGAATAATATTTTTTCAACGACTTAAAAATAAATAGCTATTGTTTTGTAATGATAAATAATCGGCATTTGAATACTTATTTTCATACCGATTCGGATTCTTTCGCATCGGTTAACACTGATCTAGAGGATAACAACACGATATTAGATAATTGTCATGATAATAATATGGATATTAATTTTTTTAATAATATAATAGAGCATCCCTTTGTTGATACTATAAGTAGTGATTATGGTGAAATATTGAAATGCAATGTAAATAAAACATTTAACATACTTGTTTATAGAATTAATAATACACACGATCTACCATATATAGAATTTTATTTAGATAATTTTCAATCATTTCAGTCTATTACCTTGGGTTATATTGATAATATTAATGAAATGAATAGTGAAATCAATAAACAGCTTCAAAATAAAGGTATGAAAAAAGCACAAGGTATAATTAAATATAATGAGGAAGACTATTTGATAATACAGAATAGATATTACAACAACAACAACAACAACAACAACAGTAACATTTATCAATATTCTAATTGGTTAACAATATATGATATTATTAAAAATAAACATTATTTTGGTGAGTATATTAATCAGTATATAATAAATTTTTTTATAGCAAATTTTCATCTAAGTGATTTATTTATAAATGATAAATTAGTCATGTCACCTACTATTTTATATACTCATGTTGATATAAAGTATTTAAATAGTGTTTCAAATCATAATAGCATTATGTTTTGTCAGCCGGATATTATAGATTCTTATGTAAAATTACGTACTTATAGAAATGAAGATAATATACGTACAATTTGTTTTATAGACGATATAGTTTATAGCGATAATATCAATGCATTAGAATACTGTAGCTTCATTATGATGAAGACATACAATAATAATAATTGTAATATTCCAGAATGGATATTTAGGAATGAAAATAAAATAATCTATTGTAAAAAATGATGTGTTCGTATAGTATATAAACATGAATTTATATACTATATTTGGTATATTACTAGCTATTATATTAGTTAATAAAATAGTTACATCTATTATGGATTTCTTAGGTATTCAAATAGAAATGTATTATGGATATTTATTATGGTTCATAGCTATTCTTTTATTTTACGGATTTTTACCTGGTCCCGTGAGTTATTTTTCCAATTCATGAAAATATACTATTATGATTTTCGGAAATTTAAACATTATTTAGGGGGTCCTGTGTATTATTTTCACCATCTATGTTATTTTCTATTTCTGTAAATATTTTTCTAATAAGTTTGTTTAATATATCTGGTTTTATAGTATCTTGTAGATTATCCATAATTTCACTTTCTAACGGTTTTCTGTTGTGCATTTTTTCAAATTTATCTACCCAGTCGCTTAGTTCTTTCTCATAATTATTCATTATTTTTTGCTTCTTTTTAATCATTTCTAACATTGCTGTATGATTGTCTTTATCTTCTTCATTTTGTATAAATACTATTTCAGCTGTACTTACTAATTCATCACATATTTCAGGACGTTTAATCTCAGGACGATTGATTTCTGTCACTTCATTTTTATCTGTAATAGATTTACTAGGAAATGTTTTATTAAATTGAACGATTATATTTTGATTAATAGTAGGACTTGTTTCCATTAAACGATCAAACTCTTCTTTACACATTTTTAACATATGGCTTACGTGTAACCGTTCTTCTCTAGACTTTGCCAATTCTACTTTGATATTTCTATAGAATTTATCCCATGCAATAGAACCAACTCTATGTGCTTCGTTTAATTCACCAACCTTTAAAAACTGAGCTATTGTTGTCAATATGCCTGCAAAAATATTTACTGCACCTATACCCATTTGTGCGTATGATCGTGCACTTACTGGAAACTTATCTTGTGCAAAATTAGCTGTACCTGTTAAAGTACTCATTATAATTACTGGAATAGTAAACCACGCATTAGTGTTAGAAAATTCTTGATGTGATTTTGCATGGAG
>Ga0257127_1001039_pt1 | contig 21050 bp, 20 predicted proteins | sample SI060_135mmetaG_FD_190152 | JGI IMG/M metagenome (GOLD analysis project Ga0257127, IMG submission 190152) | Marine microbial communities from Saanich Inlet, British Columbia, Canada - SI060_135m | ecosystem: Environmental > Aquatic > Marine > Inlet | place: Canada: British Columbia | collected... | reverse complement strand
TCGCATAGTTGCTATATAATTTACATAAATAATTTTTAAGTAAATTATGATTTATAGTTTTTCAACTTACATTTACGGGTTGATGGTTTTCGTTTGTAAGTAGTATCGTCTTTTATTATGTAGGCATTTTTGAAATAGTTTTTATAGTTTTCAGGTCTTACCTTATCTATTGCTTTATCTACATTCTTTTCTAATCCTTCAAAAGTATAAACATCTCTGTTCTTTTTTATCTGTGTTTTTATTTGATTAAAATAATTTTCTACTGGTGAGTTCGTTTCTGGATGATATGGGACGGAAAACAAATATTTATTACCACTTTTTATTATTGCGTCTTTAACCATGTCGTTATGATGACTTCTCGCATTATCTAATATGATGAGATGGTCTTTATATTTAGGTGCGATTTGCGTTTCAATAAACTCAACCATTCGTTCCTTGGTTGTTCCTCCCTTATCATAAAATATTTTTCCAACACATTTTGAATTGTTGATAGCAACCAACAAAGTAAAACTAAGAAAGACAAAGTTGTTATTCGTTTTGATTACACAACGCTTACCAATAAAACATCTACTATACGATGGTTTCAAATGAGAACCGATGCTGGTTTCGTCCAGACAAATAATCTTATCAATTGGATATTTACGAACTTCAGTATAGAATGTTTCCAATTCCTTATTTTTATCAGTAAGTTGTTTTCTACGCTCCTTTGGAAAATGATGATGTCGTGTTCGTTTTCGTGTCCTATTATTTGCTCTAATAATACTACCTAAATGCTGACTTGTAATATCAAAACCATTATATCTTTGTTTCATCTCAATCAATAGTTCGTCCATAGTAAGTTGTTCGTTTCTATCAATCATATTTAACGCATACTTAACTTGTTCTTTGTTTATCTTGTAAGATTCTGCCTTCCTATTTTTTCGTGTAAAATGTTTAGTATTTTTGTATCTATCAATCCAGTCTTTTAATGTGCTTTTTTTACAGTTAAAAATATTACATACTTTATCCATACTATCGTTATTATTCAAATAATATTTAACAGCAATGGTCTTATAATCGTCGCTTTTATGCTTCATATAATAATATCGCTATTATAAAATCACCCTCGTATTTTTGTGCGGATTTAAATCTTCAAAGGTGTATAATGGAAAAGAAACCTATGGTGTTAAATTAATATTATCAAAAAGACATTAGATATGACATCATCTATCGTGTTAAAAAGTATAAAAATTGGGAAATCCATAAACGAAAAACTAACAGGAATACATCTACAAAGAAGATACTATGTCTAATTTCAAAAAGATTTAGGCAAATTGCGATTAGAATGGTCATTTTTAGTATTAATTATATTTAAAATGAGTTCAGGTTCATCGATAGCAGCAGCAAGACGCAGAAGAGCAGGGGGAGCTGGTGGTTCAACACCCCAAGGCAATCCAGTACAACAACAAACACCCCCTCCATCAAATGCTCCCATTAATCCATTCACTATTCTTCAACAACATCATATTAAGATTAACAAATTAGAACAGATTATTCAAGAGATAGTATCCAAAGAAACAGGACGTGATATTACCAACAGACCTAGCGCAAAAGAACCATCGTCTTCTACACCATCTGACGTGAATATTAATGAATTAAGTGATTTAATTATGAGTAGAGTTGAGGAACAATTGGATTTAAAGGCTTTTTATGAAAACGACGAAAGACTAATGAATGAAATTGAAGGACTTAAGGGAATTATTCAGTCACAACAAATGGTTATTAATGGTTTCAATAACACATTATACACCATGTTAGAGAAGCTAAATATATCGGCACCTGATACGGCTGATACGGCTGATACGTCTAATACAGACGAAGAGACTAATTCTTCAACAAATGAAAATGTAACTATGGAAGCCTTCCATAAATCGGTTGTTATCGATGAAGCAAGCAACACTATTAAGGAGTTTATTGCTACATCCATGAGGGAGGATGATACACCATTGGTTATCAACAATATAGAAGAAGTAACTTGTGAAGAATCATAATAAGTAGAATCAATGAAATTATAGTATGAAATTAATTTAGTATGAAAACCATTTTTTCATTATTAATATTTTGTATCGTCTTATTCATTTACATTCATATAACATTCCATTTGAAAGTAAGCGATGATTTAGAGGTTTATGAAATTGATCAACCGTCTAAAGACAAATTGGAAGAAATTTGCGACCTCAGACAACCAGTTATATTTGATTATAATGTAGGAACGTTATTAGATGAATGTAGTATAGATTCCATCGGAAAAGATTTTGGTGCATTTGATATTAAAGTAAGAAACGTCAAAGAGTATGATGATATTAGCGAATTATATTTACCACTGACTCTGAATACCGCCCTAGATATCTTTAGAAAAGATAGTGAAGAGAGATTTGTCAGTGAAAACAATAGTGAATTTTTAGAAGAAACAAGTGTAATTAAAAGTCTGAGATACAATGATAATTTCTTACGACCCTATTCAGTAAGTAACTGTATATATGACTTCATGTTTTCGTCGAAGAACACTAGAACCCCTCTTAAATATGAACTGAATTATAGAAATTTCTTCTTGGTTACTCAAGGAAGTATTAGAATTAAATTAATTCCACCAAAATCCAGTAAATATTTATACACAATTAAGGATTATGATAACTTTGAATTTCTCTCTCCAGTCAATCCTTGGAATGTTCAGAGTCAGTTCAAACCTGATTTCGATAAACTTAAAACATTGGAAGTTACTTTGAATGCTGGACAAATTATATCCATTCCTGCTTACTGGTGGTATAGTTTCGAATTCAGTGAAAGTACAAGCATTTGCGTATTCAAATATAGAACTTATATGAATAACATTGCAATATCAAATCATCTTCTAGTTAATCTACTTCAAAGTCAAAACGTGAAGAGAGAAACTGTCAAGAAAAAGGAAATGAAATGTGAAGAAATAAAGAGAGAAAATGTCAAGGAAACGGAAACAGAAATAGACAAGACTATTGTTGTCGAAACACTCGAAAGTCACACACTTGGGGTTGGTGTAGTAGATAGTAAATAGGTGTTTTATGAACAAATTGATTTGATTAAATAATAAATACAAATGGATATATTATTTAATTACACAGTCAATATTATGACAAACTCGTATAAGATTTTGATTGGAGATCGGAATTATACGGAATGGAATTTATATGATGCTTCTCATTTAAATGAAGTAGATAAAATAAACATGAATCCATCTTCAAATAAGCTTTTCTCAGGCGATTCATTTGAAATTGAAACATATATAGACAATACAGATAGCATACAATCAGTAAAGATACTTCATTCATGTGTCCGTTCTATGCCATCTATTCCAGGGATTTTGGTATTAAATGGCGGAAAAACATTTGGAAAGTACAAGGATAAGTATTTATACAAATGTATTCCGGACGATAAGCGATTTCCTATATTTACTATTCCCTATACACTGAAATTAGGATTTTCTAAAAATATCGATAATAAATACATCGTATTTCGTTTTGATAATTGGTCAGACAAACACCCACAAGGCACCATCGTAAGTGTGTTAGGTGACGTAGATGTCTTGGCCAATTACTATGAATATCAACTATACTGCAAAAGCTTGTATGCCTCTATCCAAACATTTAATAAGACAGTAACTGATGCTCTGAAACAAAAGACAGAACCGGAATTTATTTCCTCCATGATTGAAAAATACAACTTGGAAGACAGGACTAGCGAATCTGTCTTCAGTATCGATTCAAAGGAAACAAGCGATTATGATGATGCCTTTAGTATTATGAAAATTGGCGACAATGCCTATAAACTTAGCATCTATATCGCAAACGTCCCCATTTGGATGGAAGAACTGGATTTATGGAATTCATTTTCCGATAGAATATCGACCATTTATTTACCAGATAGAAAACGCCCCATGATGCCTGCTTCATTATCCAATTGTGTTTGTAGTTTGTGTGAAAAAGTAGTTCGATTAGCCTTTGCGATTGACATTACGATTATAAACGGAGAAATACTCGGTTATAAATTTGAAAATACATACATTAACGTCTATAAAAATCATGTATATGAAAGCAAAGAACTGAAAAAGGACGACAATTACAAAATGATGTTTCATGTAGTAGACGAATTGTCTAAAATTTATAAATATACTACCAACATCAAATCTAGTCACGATCTTGTTAGTTACATGATGATTCTAATGAATTATTATACGGCTCTCGAAATGACAAAACATAATAATGGAATTTACCGTTCCGTGAATTTCAAGTCAAGTACAGAAGAACATGCGACATTACCAGAAGATGTAAATAATTTCTTGAAAATATGGAATAGTTCATGCGGACAATACGACTTGTACGACGAGAGAAAATGTCATGAAATGTTACAACTCGAATCCTATATTCATTGTACATCACCTATTCGACGATTAGTTGATCTCTTGAACATGGCACGCCTACAAAAAAATCTACGATTAGTCGATTATTCCACGTCTTTTGAAACATTTGAACAACAATGGACCAGTCGTTTAGAATATATTAATACTACTATGCGTGCTATACGCAAGATACAAAGTGATTGTTGTCTCTTAGAGATGTGTACAAATAAACCTGAAATATGCGACAAAGAATACGATGGTTATATATTTGATAAGATTGTTCGCAACGATGGTCTGTTCCAATATATCGTTTATTTGGCAAAAGTCAAAACAGTTTCGAGAATCACATCTAGACACGACCTAGATAACTTTAACAAATATAAATTCAAAATATTCATATTTCATGAAGAAGCTTCGCTGAAAAAAAAGGTGCGTCTTCATTTCGTTGAACAGAATAAAACAGAATAGAATAAAAACAGATTACTAAATAAAAAATAATATAAATATTTTTTATTACATAATAGTAAATGATATCAAAAGTAGTAGTATTATTAGCAAATCTTTTTATCGTAAAATCTGAAAATATATACAACTATTATGAATTAGCAGTACAGAAATGGTGTAGTTTGGATTACATGATACATGGTCTATGGCCTCAAATAAATAGTACTGCTTATCCAGAAAACTGTAAAACTGTATCATACACCAAACCTACTGGTGATTTGCTTACAAATATGAATACATATTGGCATAAATGCGACGATACATTATGGGAACACGAGTGGGAAAAACATGGATCATGTATGCAAGAGCAGATTGGTATAGACGAATTTACCTTTTTTAACACGACATTACAATTATTTTTAGAAAATACTAAATTGTTGGAGAATTGTGAAAATGATGATTGTATTGTGGGATGTTTTGATTTAGACTTTAAGCAAATTAATTGTAAATAAATAAAAATATAAATATACGTATGACTATATAGTATAAATGCCGTATATTTTAGAAGTACAAACATTTAATGTTACTGGTCATCGTGAATATCCTGAATACAACGGAAAAAGCGAACATATCGGTTACATGAACAAGGTCTTCAAAACGAAGAAGGAAGCCGCTAATTATTATGATACATTCAATCCGCATATGAGAAAAACTAAATATACTCGAAAATTGGTGCAGTGATTGGGATCCATATACATGTTTAATGTATGTAGTCAGAGAACGTTTTCATGAATATTTAAACATATCACCATTTGAAAACAATAAAAAAATATTTTCTTGTAGATTATAGAATATACACAATTGAATATTTTACATTACCTATAGAGAGATTGATTGGTGGTAACAATTTTCAAAGTTAAATCAGGGATTACGCAATTGGTAATTTAAAACGCCGTTTTTTCAATATATTTATTCATAGTATATACTGAATACCCTCACATAAAATGAATATTATAAAAAATTGACTCCTTCATTTATATTGTTATTTTCACAACAAATGTCTCAAATATGCAAAACTATAATAATATTCAAACCTCTACACAAGTAGTGACGTGTGGAAATTCGTCTGGAGACGTGGTCAGTAACCCTGATATGGAATCTGATATGGAATCTGGTATGGAATCTGATATAGAATCTGATATGGAATCTGATTATAGTATGGTTGATAGCGAACCCACCGATTTTATTGGACTCAAAGCATTGGCACACATACTTGGGGCTACTGCAAACCAAATTACGAAATACCGTAACTTGAACCAATCTCTAGAACTATACTTGGATGCAATTTTAATTGACCCTCAATCCACATGGGTGGGCAATGTAGCTATTCTTTATGAAATTAGATTAAAAGACAAAGAGAATGCTATTGTTTATTACAAAATGGCTATAGAAAATGGCGATGTTCATTCCATGTATAATTTGGCAGACCTGTATAAAAAGTGCAATGAGTTGTCACTTATGACCAAATATTATGAAATGGCTGCACAACACAATGATATCGAGTCGGTTAAAATTTTGACTATGTTTTATTTCGATGATAATTCATTTGAACTATTTTCAAAGCATTACAATGATTATCTTACATATACCGATACCGTTAACTGCTATTATGAAGCTGACGCCGATTTTAGAAACTTCTTAGAAAAAAATACTATACTTTCTATGATTGGGTCATTAGAAACAGTTGTCAAATCGAATCATGTAACGAATACTAATACTGTCATTCTACTCAATAGACTTCATAAGCTTCCGGATTATTCCGTTTATAAAAATAAAATCACTCTATTTACTCGCCTTAACTGTATTGAAGAATGTAATATATGTTACGATACTAAACTTAATATTGATATTCATTGTGGGCATACAATGTGCGGTGATTGTTACTCGAAACTTTATACCAAAGATTGTCCATTTTGCCGTTTGGAACAGCAGTACTATGGGCCTTAGAAAGACCAGTTAGTAGAGCCTATTGACTATCAGAAGCCCTGCCACCCTGCCGCCCTGCCGCCCTGCCACCCTACTGGTGCGTCTGAACCGACGTATCTCCGTATGTAGCAACTACACTCGCGGAGGCACAGTAGTCCTGTACATCACAAGTTCCCATAACATCGTACACATTGACGTCTGAGATTATTCCACAGTGATTCATTTTATGAAACATAATCTATATCAGATGATAATGTGGGTTATAAAAAACAAAAAATAAATGTACATAATGTATTTTTTGTTTTGTATTTTTTGTTTATCTAAATATAATTAATTCATTATTTTCATCTACTTTATATTTACACGTATAATGACTGATTTGTAGCAACAAATTTCAAGGTTAAATCAGGAATAGCAGTTAATTTATGTAGTAATTCCACATTGCCCATGTATTCCGCAGCGCTTTTCATTTCATTCACCATGTTGTTTATTTTTAAAATTGCCTTGATAAATTCACCAGGGAAGGTTTCGTATTCGAATTCACACTTCTTCATAATGTCTTTACAGGTTTTTTCGTCTTCCGCTTCACACCAATCTAGCAATGGATTAACTAATTCGAATAGATAGTCTAAATTATTAGATTTGTCTAATCCATCTCGCAATTCTTCATCCATATAATGCTCGTAAATGATAGACAACGATTCTAAGGTTTCGTTCAATTCCATATTTGTAGTTAGTGACGAAATATTATGAATCTTTTTCTCTTCCTTTACACGGATATTTGTAAAACAACTTAATATCGCTACAATCTCATATGAATTGAATTTTGATAAATAATCGTTCTTTACGAGAAAGTCTGTAAATGCTAGACAATGAGTTTCCTGAATATAAGTAGCTACATTGCCTTTTTCTTGAACGGTTATTTGATTCATATTCATGTCATTTTCAATATTGTCATTATTATCATTTAGAACGATACGTTCTTTGATGTAATCGTATTTTTGGAGAAATTGAACGACCTTGTGAAAACTATTATGAAAATGACGCTTTAATACAAGAATGTAATCTTCGTTATCTCTAATATCATCCTTTAATACGAGCAATGATTTATATTGTTCCAATTGAACTTTAAACTGTTTGCTACTTGATTCAATATCAGCTATAGAACGCTCCATCTGTTTTCTCGCTTTTTGTTTGCTTGTTTTTACACTTTCTTTCAACTGAATGTAATTTTCAAATACATCCATATGTTCGTTAATGTAGCTATATGATGAATTAGTTTCCTTCGCAATCAGATCCGTCTTCATTTTAGTTATTTGTTCTGTAACCCCTTGTATTCTTCGTTGAATCTCGCCATTTGACATGCTTTTATCCGCAAAATCGATTGTGTTATTATTAAATTTGAGAAAGTTTAGTACCAAGTTGTATGAAATCGAAAATTTCGATTGAAGTGTCTGTGGATTTCCATTCACCATTTGCTCATAATCATGACTATATGGTAAATTAAACATATTGTTTAAATGAATCACATGACCAATTGTATCTAGACCACGTCGCCCAGCTCTACCAGCCATTTGAGTATATTCATGTGGATATAGCATTCGCATAGAGGAACCATTGAATTTATCAAACCCAGTAAATATTACCGTTTTAGTAGGCATATTAATACCCACCGCAAATGTTTCGGTAGCAAATAGTAACTTGATATACCCTTTGGCAAACAATAATTCAATCATCTCTCTGAAAATAGGCATAATTCCTGAATGGTGAATAGCGACACCTTTTTCAAGAAGACGTGTAATCATTTCAAACTCTGGAAGATTCATATACTCTTTGAAATTCGGCAATTTCCTCAATATTTGTTCGCATTCGCGCTTTATCGTGGATGGTATAGTGGCCTCGTCTTCTCCAAACAAACTCGTACCAATTGTCTGAGCATATTTTTCTACCAATTTACGCGAAAACACGAAACAAATGGCAGGCAACATACCATTGCTGTTTAAATAATTGGTTACATCATTTAGTACATAGGATGGTTTAATATGACACTTGTTATTACGACAATATTCTAAAAGCTTTCTCACCTTGTCGTAATTATCTTTATTATATTGACACGCGGTATTTTTTACAGGAATAGGTTTATGTAAGAATTCGTTAATGTATTTGATAAATTCCTTGTCCTTGATGTTTTTCATAATGCCCTGTGGAACGGTTGTGTAAAAGTAATGATTCAACGGTACTACACGATGATTTGTTGGCGCCAAATACACCTTTTTTTGGTGTTCTTCATTCGTTTTGACATCTTCAATCCATTTCGCAAATATTTCGGATTTATCAATCGTGGCTGACAACATGATCATTTGAACGTGATTTGGTAAGAACATAATCGTCTCTTCCCATACTTTACCTCGGTCTAAATCATTAATGTAATGAATCTCGTCAAATACTACCGCTGCTAATTCATTTTGAAAATCCATTTCAAATTGGAGTGGGACCGATTTTGTATCTACTTGATTGTCTATGGTTTTTTGTAATAATGTATTTCTTAAAATTTCTGTAGTCATGATTAGAACATCCGCTTCCGGATTGAATTTAATATCACCAGTTAGAATACCAAACGAAATATGAGGGAACTTTTTAGTGAATTCGTGGAATTTTTGATTCGATAATGCTTTAATAGGCGATGTATAAATCACCTTTTTACCCTTTGCTACGAAATGTTCAATCGCAAATTCAGCAGGAAGAGTTTTCCCACTACCTGTATGAGCAGTCACCAAAATATGATCTCCTTCTACAATCGATTGAATTGCATACTTTTGAAAATCACTTAGGGGGAATGGAAATGTTTCGAAATGTTCTTTGAATTTCTCGTCATGGGGAAATGAGTCTTTGCAGATAATTACCATTTTATCGGTATATAATTATAGATACTATACTTATCATACGTTTAGATGTATTCAATTTTTATTTAAAAAACAACACATATTTTATATCATATGTTGTTCTACATGACATGTAAGAAAGAATATATTACAAATACTAAATAATAATATATTCTAATCGGTTTAAAGGTATCTGTAAATATAAGATTATAATGAGTACTACAGAGACTAGTGAGACTATTTACCAAGGCCGCGTTAAGTGGTTCAATAATAAGGCAGGATATGGATTTGTTACTATTATTGATGGTGTAGATGCCGGAGATAAGATTGGAACTGATATTTTTGCACACCATAGCTCAATCAGTGTTATTGATGAGCAATACAAGTATCTTGTACAGGGCGAGTATATTGAATTTTCACTTTCAGCAGTAGATACAACCGCTGATTACAAGTATCAAGCATCTTCCATTCGCGGTATTAAGGGTGGTAAGCTTTTGTGCGAGACTCGTAACGAGATTCGCTCTACTATGCCTCAATCTCGTACCAATACTAGACAACCTAGCCGCGCAAGAGGAACTGGTCCTAGAGAGGTTCAGGAGGGTGGAGAATGGAGTATGGCTACAGATAAGCCTAAGCTATCTCGTACTGCCAGCACCACTATCGATAGTCAGATGTAATTAATTGTTCATAAGTATGAATAAATCCTCTTCATAAAATATAATAATCAATTTGTTATATTTTATAATTCGTTGTTTTACACCTTTGAACATTTAAAACGCTGACTTTATCAAAAAAAAATTGATTATGAATAAATGATACTTTTTATATTCATAATCATGTATGCTGGATGTAAAACACAAAAGCAATTAAAACAATGTGTTCGGGGAAAAATAGATAAAATTGGGTCATGTTCTTCTATTACACAATTTTATCCAGAAGAATGGGACGGATTTATATGTTTATTCAAAAGACATAGTGATTATCCAGAAAAATTTAATGGATTAACAGATATAAAAATTAGATATAATTCCGTGTATAAAACACAATTGGAAACTATAATAGTTAAAAACAATGGAGATGAAGACGATGTTTCAGTATTAAATAATTGTATTACTGGAAAACCAAAAGATAATTTGACTATTGCTATGAGAAATTCTATTTATCCTCAAATTGAAGAGTTTAAAAATAATAGTATTATGGAATGTGTTCTATGTTGTGATACTAAAAATATTCATATAGATCACTATGAACCTCAATTTATAGATTTAAAAACAGAATTCTTAAGTATTTGGAAAGGACTGCTACCTAATATTTTTGAAGCAAATGAAAGTCACTCAAAAATATTTAATAACATAGATAATGAATTTGAAAAAAGTTGGATTGAATTTCATAGAACAAATGCTATATTGAGGGTTTTATGTAAAAAATGTAATTTATCGAGGCAAAAAAGTCGGCGTTTTAAATGTTCAAATGTGTAATACTTAATTATTATGTAAAAATATAGATTTAAAGATACTACATTAATGTAATATACAAATGAGTACTAGTTCGCAGAATAATAATATGACTGAAGAAACAACTGAGATTGATGACCAATTTTCAACGGTTTTGAGCACATTGTCTCAGTTTAAGAGTCAAATTACTACATTGTCTGTTCAATTGAAGGGTCTAGAAAAGACGGTTAAAAAGGAAATCAAACAGAACAAGCGACTAATTACAAAGAAACAGACAAAGGGTAGTAGAAAACCATCTGGATTTGCGGAAGCTTCCCCTATATCAAAGGATTTGTGTGAGTTTTTAGGTAAGGATTTAGGTGCTACTGTTGCTAGGACGGAGGTTACCAAGTTTGTATGTGCTTATATTAAGCAAAACTCATTGGCAAATACGGATAACAAAAGAGTTATTCAACCAGACGATAAGCTCAAGAATCTATTGGGTACAGATGACGATACAGTGATTACCTATTTCAACATTCAACGATTTATGAACAAGCATTTTATCAAAAAGACAGGAGTAGTCGATATTGTCGTAAATGAGACAAAACAAGAGAAGTAATTTATTACAGTGGTTATTATATGTAGTAAAATAAACATAATTTTTCATAATATTATGTTTATTATGTCAAATACTTAAATATTTTGGTATATGTGTTATATATCAATGTCACTTGTTGATTTTTACATAAATCCACGAGCAATTAGTATTTTCAGTAAAACAACCTGTGGGTTTTGTTCAAAGGCAAAAACATTATTAGAAAATGAATACCCAACAACCCAAGTTCAGCTTATCGAATTAGATTATATGAAAGAAGGGGCGTCGATTGGAATGGAACTAAAACGAAAAACTAGACAAACAACTGTGCCAAATATTTTTGTTTTTGGAAAACATATTGGTGGATATACTGAATTGAAACATTTACATGACAATGGAACGTTACTGAAACTTATATACGAGCAGAATAATGTTTATATATGTGATTTCTGTGGGAAAGGTTCTCCTACAAAAAAAATGTCCTGTAATTGTTTTTACAGATGTTTTGATGAATGGGGAGCACCAAATTAAATAACATGACCGGATATGGTATAAAGCTATTTTAGCATACTGATACAACCATGAACTATACGAATAATAAGAATACGATTGTAAAAACACATACTTATTGGATGACGGTAAAGCAATATAAAAAGCATAGTAAGAATCTACCGACGGAAATTAAATTCGACGACAAGAGTAATACTACTATATTGACTAGAACGCATATTTATTTTGATTAAAATTGATTATAATAATATACATGAGATTGTAGTATTATTATATTATGAAGGAATTTGAAATTAATGATATTGTCGTGGTGTTGGGACAATGCGCGCAAGAAAATTGGGATATTATTGATTTTGACAGTGGCTTTGTTTGGCTACATTTAAATTCATTTCCATCATGTCATGTCATCATTCAAGACGAGAGTCCTGACAACGAAACATTACAAGCTGCTGCAGAATTATGTAAAGAAAATACAAAATATCGAAATTTGAAAAATCTGAAGGTTTGTTATACAAAATGTAGTAATTTGAAAAAGGGTTCGGACATTGGAAGTGTGATATACAAAAGCAAACGTCAAGTAAAAACAATTTTAGTGTAATTAGTATTGTAGAATTTATTTGTATTCTATCGTATATTTTCATATTCGTTTGTATATTTTCATATTCGTTTGTATATTTTTATATTCGTTTGTATATTTTTATATTCGTTTGTATATTTTTATATTGAATAATATTAAAAATTGAAATACTTATTCATGATTAATCAATAGGAATTAAATGACAATATCCGGTAAAGTAAAGGTAATTTATGATAATGGACGACATAGATTCCTATTTGACGCAACTTAGGGAGGAACAGGAAGTAGATGAGTTTGTAAATAAAGGATTATACCCAGAGAGATTGATATCGAAACATACATATATATATTTACCAAAAATAGAAGAAAATGATCTGAATAACAAGTTACATGCGATTACTCCATTTGATTCATCGTTGTATGAGAATATGAAACAAATAACCGAAACGTTGAATATGGTAGAAAGAGAATTGAAAACAACATTGGAGAGAGAAAAGACGACAGAATTAAATAATATAAATAAAGAAGAATGTCCAATATGTATGGATTATATGGGAGAGAGAAATTACATTGTTCCGTCATGTGGTCACAAACTATGCATTAAATGCTTTATTATGAATATTACTAGAAACGTTAATAGTGGGTGTTTATGTAGTTTATGTAGAGCAAAAATAGTATAAATAAATATATTTGTATAAATAAAATATCGAATGAAACGATTTTTTTGTTGCTTCAAAAAGAAACAAAAAAAACAGAGTAGTTCATATATTGAGTATTATTCTCGCGATAATATGTCAGATACGAGCATAACAAATTCTCTTATTGATGCGCTTAAAGACGATGATGAAATCGCCTACATGAACAATCCTATTCATCACGACAACCATACGTCCGTCGTAGGGGCGTCGGATCATACCAATAAAAAATTGAAGTAAAAGCGTATATAGAGTAGTATAGTATTGAAATATTGAAGATGGATCTATTACTATTAAAGTTATGTAGAGGTGGGTACGTATGCGAGAGCAAGCTGGATGAGATGCGTAGGGTATTGAGTAGTGAAATAATTTTGCCATGGTGTGGCAAGGATGAATTAAAGTGTGATAATATTAAAAAAAATGGTGGGTTATATACGCAATGCGATAAGTTGAAGGAAGGAGAGTATTGTAATGTATGTGCTCGGAGTATAGAAAAAAATGGCGGTGTAGCGAAATATGGAACAGTCTCGGATAGGGAGAAGTGCGAAATAATGGAGTATGTGGATCCGTCATCAGGAAAGAAACCCTCAAGTTATGGTGAATATATGAAAAAGAATAATCTAACTATGGAAGAGGTGGAACAATATGGAAAGATATGTGGGGTAGTAGTACCACCGTGTCATTTTGAAGAGAACAAAATCAGTAGAGGTCGACCGAAAAAGGAAGTATCGGTTGAGTTGGAGAATGTGGAGAAAAAGAAGCGTGGTCGCCCAAAAAAGGAAAAGCAAGTGGTAGCAAACGGAGCAGGCGAAGAATTAATCGCGAGCTTGATGAGTCTACCGAGTCTGCCAACGACTGAACTACGTTGCTCTGACGTATCTTTGTCAACAGACGAAGAGAACAATCTAGAGAGAAAAGATGAAATAACCAATAAGGAAGTAAGGTCCATACCACCGGCAGAGAGCGAAGCTCCCCAGCCATCGTCAGACAATGACGAAAAGAGCGAAGTTCCTCAGCCGTCGGCAGACAAGCCGTCGGTAGACACGGACGAAAAGAGCGAAGCTCCCCAATCCTCGGCAGACACAGCAGACACAGCAGACGAGGACGAGGACGAAGAAACAGTCGTAGTAAAGTTTGATATCAATGGAATCACGTATTTGAAATCCCAAGACAATGTAATATACGATATGAATACTCATGATGCATTGGGTGTATGGAATGAAGAAACATCGGAAATAGAGGTTCTTCCGGAGGAAGATGAGGAAGAGGAATAAATAGATAGAAATTAGTTTAATAATTGTAAATCGTAAATAAAGTTTTTTATATTGTGGGGAAAAGAAAGGCAGGCAGTGATGTATTGTAAAGAAGCCGCCGGCAGGCAGTGATGTATTGTAAAGAAGCCGCCGGCAGGCAGTGATGTATTGTAAAGAAGGCGTGCGGTCTGGCAGTGATGTATTGTAAAGAAGGCGTGCGGTCTGGCAGTGATGTAAGAGTATAATTTTGTATATTGTTGTTTCGTATCGTCGCCAAAAGAAGTGGAATAGGTATAACAATATGTCTGCGATTGTTAACCGATATCGTGATAAACTGTACGGTTATATTATCGGCATTTTGGGCATGAAACTGTCATGGATTTGAAGTATATAATAGGGTTACATAAATCAGCCGTCGTCAGACAGGAATATAACCGACATCTGGTTATGTAACCGATTTCTATGTTAGTGGTATTTAAATACTTTTATTATAGTGTGTTGTAAAAGTATTTAAATAAAAGGGAGAAACGTGCGAAGAATGGCCTATAGAGTCGGTGCTAGAGTATCATTTTTTATATTGCTCTTTCATATCGTCATCTAAATAAGTGGAATTTGTGAGGTTATTAATGAATTTATTAACGTGTTTTCTCTCTTCTAATATATTTGTATATAGTTCTCCAATGATATTTGTAAATTCAATCTGTAGCTTTTCTACAGTTTGATAGTTGGGGTTCTTCTCTTGCCATAATTCCAAGTTCTGTGCGTGTAGGAAAGAGAGATCTTTGAGATTCTTTAATATGAGATTGTTATTATCATCCTTTTCCCACTTGTCATCATCCTTGACATACATGACCTTTCTTTTCTTGTCGGTACAATGAATGGGTCTCTGAACAATATCCAAATTATTGAGCCCATCTATCATGATATTCGTCAAGGTATCAGCGAGTCCTTTATCCTTTGTATTCTCATAATGCTGGGCAGTAATAGGTAAGGATTTGATGAAATCTGAAATATTCATGGCATTCTTACAGTGGTCGTTCAAGAACATCTGTATGTTGAAATGATTATTGTGACTATTGGTGTTGTGACTATTGGTGTTGATGCCTTGTACCTTGCCAATGACGTTCTGCATGAAATCCTGATTTTGCGTCATGACTTGGGTAAACATGACAATCATCTTTTCCATAATTGCTGGATCAGTCTCCTTAATAATTGTATTTGTTGTAGGCGATGTAGTAATCGAAGACGCGAGTTCATTGGTTGATAATGTAGTATGTTTTTCTATTGGGTTAGGTTCATCTATAATTGAGATAAAGGAGCATTTCTTTCTATGAGCATACATAGTTGAAGAGTGTTTATATATCTTTCCACAGTTACATGTATAGGATTTTGATGTAGTCTCTAATGTAGGATTTTGTAGGTTTTTATGCTTTCTAGTGGAATTGTGTTTATTAATCTCACTTTTCTTGTTACATTTATAGTTACACGATTCGCAGATAAATTTATAGGAGATTTTTGGAGATTTATTTGTAGGAAATAAACCATGTTTAAGATGTTTTGTAGTTTTATTATGTATCTCTTGATTCTTTGCTGAACTGAGATATATATTACATACATGACAATATAATGGTTCCTGTTTCTTTTTTTTTACAACAACCCTGTTAATTATAGGCTTTGGTTTATGTAACGGTTCAATGCTGTTTAGAGTTGCATTATACTCTTCAAAATACTGTTGCTCGTATTTCTTAGCTGATATCAAATCGTCGCATTCATGAAATGCTATTATTTCCATTTTCCAGTTATCCCATCCTTTATTACTCCGTATAACGTTATATAATTTACAGTTATAATTTGAACTCTTTGTATTTGAACACCCTTGTTTATGAGAATATTTTCTCTGAACAAAGTTGGTAGTGTGACCAATATACACGTCATTTATTGATACATCTATACAATAAATCTTGTAAAATATGGTATTTGAATAGTCTATTTCTATCTTTGGCATAATCTTATAGATATCTTATAACAATCTTATATATTTAAATGTTCCTAAAAAACATATAAGATTATTATAAGATTCTCCTAAATCCTTTCGCAAAAGTATTAAAAAAAGTTCAGTAAGGTTTTGAAAAATCGGAAAACGGAAATGAGAGCATTATGGTCTAAACCACTTTTTCACCTTTTTTTCAGATTCATTTCTAGATATTTGGAAAATGGACATGAAAAAGGCATGTCCATTTTTGAAAATCCCAAAAGAGAATTGAAAAAAATGTAAAAAGTGAAATACCTACTAGTATCAAAGATACTCAAGCTTTTTCGACCCTAAAACACTCCCTTCATATGTAGGGGGCTACCTACATACCCTACATGGCTTTTTCAGAAAGTTGAAAAATGAAAATCATCAAGCGCAAATCGCCTACATGAAAACCATGTCCCAAAAAAACGGAATCCCCTTTTCAGATATGGATTTATCGGATTTCGTGGATAAAACAACGGCTAAAAAGGAAGCAAACAAAAAATTGAAGTTAAATGATTCTATAAGAGGATTCTTAAATTCAAAAACTTAACAGTTCTACAAACTTTAATAACAATGTCCGCATCCGCATCCGCATCCGCAACCACAGTCAAACACGCTTACAGCAAGCAACCTTCTTTGCCGCCGATTTTGGATTTCTTCTTGGCTTCCTTAGCCTTAGCATCAAGTTTGGATTGTTTGGCTTCCTTTCCAGATTCTTTCCATGCCTTTACGGTCTCCTTAATCATTCTCTTGGTGATAGCTACGAGTCCTTTCTTCTCGTCTTTGGAGAGCGTTTTCAGGACGGTGGGCATCAAACAAGCCAAGATTGCCCTCAAACCTGATGTCGAACAAGACAAAATCGCTGACAAAGAAGCTGCTAAACAAACCAAAGCTGATATCAAGGAAGCAGCTGATATCAAGGAAGCAGCCAAGATTGCCCTCAAGGAAGCAGCCAAGATTGCCCTCAAGGAAGCAGCCGAGTCTTGGCGTGCTACATTCGCTAATGAGACCTACTTTGCTCGGACACCCATAGTTAGGGTAGCCGCTAAGTCTGTCAAGAAAGCAGCCAAAGCAGAATCCGGCGGATCATTTGCGTGCCGTGCCGGTTTCTCGCGCGGCGCCGACGGTTTCTTGCACGACGACGCAGGTTTCTTCCACATAATGTGAAGCCGATTGTTGTATAAATAAGAGGTATCCCAAATACAACCGACAAAAAAGGAAGCAAACAAAAAATTGAAATAAAACATCGGAAATAGAAATAAGTAACCTAGAAGAATGGAGAAGTCAAACAGACAAAACTTGAGACGTAGCGTGCGCATTAGAGAGAAAAGGGGCGTCGCGAACAAGCATGAAAGCGATTTGACAAAATATACGGAACATATCAAAACGCTGCACGGTATTTGCGGAGATTTGTTGATGATGATGGATACTTTGGATAGAGAGAATTTGAGAACTATCATTCGCGACTATGAAAACATAGTAGGTGAATTGCTTGGTGTAGCTAGATAAACCGATAACTGGTTATGTAACCGATTTCCCCTTTAGTAATAAAAAGACAATAAGACTGTATATACTGTATTTTTTATTTGGGTATTTAATGGGAATCTCTCTACTGAGTAATAATAGAAGAGTATATGGTATCAAGAATATAAAACAACACTGTGATTGTATAGTTCATAGAGCAACGCTCCCAGCCGTCGTCAGACAGCAACCAATAGAGAGAATGATACTATATATAGGTCTTTAATGGTGTCTTTAATGGTGTCTTTAATGGTGTCTTTAATGGTGTCTTTAATGGTGTCTTTAATGGTGTCTTTAATGGTTATCTCTCTACTGAGTAATAATAGAAGAGTATATGGTATCAATAGTATAACGCAGTACTATGTTTATAAGCCGTCGGCAGACAAGCAACGCTCAGCCGTCGGCAGACAGACAGACAGACATAAGTATTTGAAAAATATATATCAAAAAAGAAGATATAAATTTTAATAAAAAAGTCGCCGGCAGACAAGCAACGCTCAGCCGTCGGCAGACAAGCTGACATAAGTATTTGAAAAATATATATCAAAAAAGAAGATATAAATTTTAATAAAAAAGTCGCCGACAGACAAGCAACGCTCAGCCGTCGGCAGACAAGACATGCACGGAGTGGGGTTCGAACCCACGCGCTGTTAGCACCAGGTCTTAAGTCTGGCTCCTTAGACCACTCGGACATCCGTGCGAATGAATAGTTTCAAGACATATTCAGGTCAAATATTCAAGTGCGGATTCGAACCGCAGGCCTTCGGCTCATAAGACCGACGCTCTAACCAACTGAGCTACGAGAACAAAAGCAGTTTTAATACATGTCACGGTATATCTTAAGCCCCCATTTCTCTCGCTTAAGACTGTGAGACACCTCTCTGAATTATTCAAAGATATTAATTTAATTTATTGTCTCTCCATTACCCAAGATGTATTAAGCCCCCCTCTCCCCTTATCGCGCTTAATACTGTGAGACACCGTTTAGTTTTGGGGTACTGTCTCTCCATTTCCACGTGGGGGATCTTTTCTGGCGGCCCCCTCTCCACTCACCTCATAAGGGGCTCGAACCCTTGACCACCAGCTTAAAAGGCTGGCGCTCTACCAACTGAGCTAACGAGGTTTTCAGTGGAACATTTAATGTGGTCCCTTCACGATATAATGTAATGAATAGCCTTTAAACTGAAATAATAGAATTATAAAAAGTATTCGCATAACCATAACCATTACCATACAAATAAAAAACCATATTTATGGTAAATTGTTGTTTATTTGTTTATTTGTTTATTTGTTTATTTGTTTATTTCTCTCTACTGATTACATTGGAATTGCTTTTGTAAATAATACTCCTCTACACATTGGACAGTTGTCATGAGTTTTCATATGACGAAGCATACACGTTCCGTGAAACTGGTGACCGCACCGAGTGACGAGTAAATCAGTTTGTTTCAAGTCCTCCATACAAATAGGACAATCATGTATTTGGCATGGTTCTTCGACACACTCAACCAACTTTGGATAGCTGATCGGCTTATCCATACTATCGTCTAACGACTCTGACGGTACGAGCCCCGGCATGTCATCAAAATCGGAATCTGTATCTGAGAATAACGTACCGAAGTCAATATTTTCGAGATCTGGAAATAGAGCGCGAGATACGTTGCGATCATTGGGTGTTTCGAATATATTTTCGAATACAACAGGAGTGCGATTGGGTGTTTCGAATACAACCGGTCTGCGATTGCGTGTAGATGGAGTAATATAGTTGAGTTCAACTAGGTCTGTAACTGTAGCCTGAGGTGTATATACCATGGGCATCTCTGTTTCTGTCGTCACTTCTTCTTCTGCACGACGAGTAGCCTCTAATACTTGCCACTGTCGGCAGGTGCGACGGTTATGTCCTTGGTTACCGCAAATACCACAACACGGCATAAAGATTGAAAGTTATTATTTAAAATAATGAATTACTTATTCATTGATATCTTTTAGTAAATATAGAATAATACTTCAATTTTATTACACTTGAACATAAAAAAAGGCACTAAGGCCTCATTTTTTATTTAGTTAAGATAAGTTATAATGATGAAATTTATGTTTATGCGGTTACTTCTACTGATACATTAGATGACTGACCCAAATTCTCGCAAATGGTGCGAATGATGTCAGTGCGCTCTTCGTTTTGGGTCTCCTTGGCGAGCTTGGCAGCAGCCTTCTTCTCAACCTTTTCGACATCCTTGGCGAGCTTGGCAGCAGCCTTCTTCTCGGCCTTTTCGGCATCCTTGACGAGCTTGGCAGCAGCCTTTTCCTCATCCTTGACGATCTTGGTAGCAGCCTTTTCCTCATCCTTGACGAGCTTAGCAGCAGCCTTTTCCTCATCCTTGACGAGCTTGGCAGCAGCCTTTTCCTCCTCCTTGACGAGCTTGGCAGCAGCCTTTTCCTCCTCCTTGGCCTCAACCTTGGCCTGCTTGGCCTCCTCCTTGGCCTCAACCTTGGCCTGCTTGGCCTCCTCCTTGGCCGCCTGCTTGGCCTGCTTGGCCTCCTCCTTGGCCTCCTGCTTGGCTAACATCTTGGCCTGCTTGGCCTCCTCCTTGACCTGCTTGGCCTCCTGCTTGGCCTCCTCCTTGACCTGCTTGGCCTCCTCCTTGGCCTCCTCCTTGGCCTCAACCTTGGCCAACTTGGCGGCCTCCTTGGCCTCAACCTTGGCCAACTTGGCGGCCTCCTTG
>Ga0257127_1001034_pt1 | contig 21087 bp, 14 predicted proteins | sample SI060_135mmetaG_FD_190152 | JGI IMG/M metagenome (GOLD analysis project Ga0257127, IMG submission 190152) | Marine microbial communities from Saanich Inlet, British Columbia, Canada - SI060_135m | ecosystem: Environmental > Aquatic > Marine > Inlet | place: Canada: British Columbia | collected... | reverse complement strand
TTTATCAAATATTGACTTTCTTTTACAAGACTTGTCCATAGATTGAAATAAATAAACTAAAATAAATGTTCCAAATATAAAATATATAATTTTTTTCATTATAATAACACTAGAAAGAAAATTTAATATAAATTATTATACGTATATAACAATTTTATCTAAAATCAATTTCTAAATTATTTTTTCTACAGTATATTAATGTTAAAAATAACTAATAAAGAAATGTGTAAAAGAATTATTAAATATATTTTAATGTGTTTAATTATGTTAGTATCTCTTAGATACATACCTAATCAATTATTAAATAATAGTGAATTACTTACATTAGCTTTTATATCTGCAATTTCATTTGCATTACTTGATATGATATCACCATCGATATTAATTAGTCAAAAAACAATTAATGAAAAATAAAATAAATAATTTTATTGTGTTTTTGTTTTTGTAATCTGTGTGTTTGTTTACTATATATTTATATTTTTTACGAAAGATGAAAATTGATTTATATTTTTTACGAAAGATGAAAATTGATTTATATTTTTTACGAAAAATGGAAAGATGAAAATTGAAACAATTTATAAAATTGATTCAATTTATCATTATATTTTAAATATTTAAATAATTAGCAAAAAATTTATTTTTATTTATTTCTTCATTTTTTTGGTTAGAATTTAAAGATGAATCATGAGATGAATTAGAATTGGAAAACACTTCTTGGTAATTAGATTGATTATCTACTGCAAAAGTAGAATCGGTATCTGAATCTCCTAAATCATTTTTTAGTAATTTTTCTAATTTACTATCTAATTCTGATTGTGATCTATTAATTTTATTAATTTTGGTTGATGCTGATTCTAATACATTATTTATAATATACGTTGATTTATTTTCATCTTTTGTCATAAATGTATCATTGCAACTATTATTACTATTAGAATTTTTAGAATCACTATTAATAGATTCATTAACATCTCTTGGATCATTGATTTTAATTGATTCTTTAGTATTACTATTACTAATACTATTACTATTACTATTACTATTACTATTACTATTACTATTACTATTACTATTACTATTACTATTACTATTGGTGTTTTCAAATTCACTTATATTTGTTTGAATATTTAGATTCAAACTTTTATCATTTATAATATCCATAATTTTATTTTGAACAGAATTTTCAGATGAATTATTTAAATTAACATCTGAATTAAGTATTTTTACAGAAGATGCATTTCCTCCCATCATTGTAGGTAAGGGGGCTAAATTTCTATTATATAAATTATTAAGATTATCAAGTGGTATTTGTTCTTTTATTTCTTGAATTGGTATTTGTTCTTTTATTTCTTGAATTGGTCTTGGAGAATCAACTTGAAATTTGTCATTAGATGGTAATTTCTCTATAACAACTTTAAAAGGATCATTTTCTAAATCATTCTTAACAAAACTATCAATTACATTATCATCCGCATTATGGTCTAAAATATCATTAGGATAAACTACTTTAAAAATTTTACTATTGTTATTTAAATATGCATCTAATATAATTTTTATTGGTAATAACTTTCTTATAGATTCTTCAATAGATGTTCCTATAATAACTAAAACTTCACGTTGATTTCTTTTGATATCTACTGGAGATGAATTATGATAAAATAAAAATGGATTATTATAAATTTCTCTAGATGACTCAATATATACATTTCTAATAAAATCTTTAAAATTAAATTCATTTAATAAATTAATTATATCGAAATTTATATCAGATCCAAAAATCATAATATTATAAGAAGATTTAATTGATGCCTTTATTAAATCATTCAATAAATCAAATTTATTATCTAAATCTAATATACCTCTAATTCTGATAACTTCATTATTTAAAATTTCATCAGTCCATTTAGGTACTCTCTTTAGTAACGATTGAAAAACTTTTAAAACATCGTCGTCTGTTGCAGCTTCTCTAGTTTTTGAATATATAGAATTTAATCCATCAAAAATTAATTTTGTTAATAGATTTTTTATTCTAATCATATATTCGTTTTTTACAGTTACTAATATATTCATTTATATATATTTTAGTAGATAAAATATTTTTATCTTCTAAAAAATTAATTTTACTAAATACAAATTGATAATATAACTACGTTATCTATTATGAATTAATTACATTCTCTTTTATTTCCACCTCTTTCTTCTAAATTTTTCATTTCTTTTGAAGTAACACATAGACACCCTCCACCAGAACCATTAGCACACATTAAATTTGAACCTATATAACCTTTTGGTGGTTTATTTTTAAGATGAGGTACTGACCATTGAGTATGAAGACAACAGTTTTTAGAACATTGTTTTAAATCGAATTTATCAATCTTATTATCATTTCCAATTACTTCCATACCTTCTTTCAAGGAAGTTTTTTCTTTATTAAATTGTTTTTCAAGTGAAGGCATAATATAAGTAAAAAATAAAAATGCAAGTATAACACCGAAAACAAGAATAGTATCTTTATCAGAAGTTTTCATTTCCATATATATATTTCAGTAGATAAAATTTTTTATAAACTAAAAATAACATTAAATTTATTTCATTAGAAGAATTTATAATGGTATACCATATTTAAAGTTCTTATATTAATATTTTTAACTTTAGAAAATCTTTATAAAGTTAAAAATTTTTATCTACTGAAAATATATATATGCCAAAGAAGGATGATCTTATAAAAAAAATTAATGATAATTTTATAAAAAAGAAAAATGAAATAAACAAACTAATTAATTTTGATTTAAATTATAATACAGTAATATCAAAAGATCACTATGATGTTCTTGAATTTAATAAAGATGAAAAATTTAAGTTTAGTAGTAAATTTAATTATTATGGAATTATTGATCATAATGATATATTTCATTGGGCTAACAGTTTTCAAGGAGTCGATAAAAGATTTATGGAACAAATAAATAAAATAAGAGCATTTAGTAATAAATTTGATAACTCAAATGAACCGGATCATCTATTCTATTACCAAGTTCTTAATTCAGACAAATTTACAATGGATTTAAATCAACAATTTAAGTTTATTAAACTGTTGATGTATCTTGATAAAGGATATTATTTTATAGAACCAACCTTAAATGAACAAACTAAAGCTATAATTATATTAAAAGAACATAATGATAAAAAATTCTATCAAAAAAATATATGATAAATAGAATCTGATTCAGAATCAGGAAACGAAGTTTCCTTAGTAGTATGTGTCACATTAGATAACGAAGTTTTCTTAGTACCTTGTTTCACATTAGATTCAGAAAACAAAGTTTTCTTAGTACCTTGTTTCACATTAGATTCAGAATCAGGAAACGAAGTTTCCTTAGTAGTATGTGTCACATTAGATAACGAAGTTTTCTTAGTACCTTGTTTCACATTAGATTCAGAAAACAAAGTTTTCTTAGTACCTTGTTTCACATTAGATTCAGACTTTTGTTTTGCGTAGCAATTTAATGTTATTAGTGTTTGTTTACAATCATTTTACATAGTAAATGTGTGTTTTTTGCTTTGCAAATTACAATATCTTGCCATTTTGCAAAATAGCAAGAAGTATAAAGCTCTGCTTTTGATTTTCAATCTGATTTTCAATCTGATTTTCAATCAATATGTTGCTCTGCAACATCAATATGTTTATCAACTTGTTATATCAATTGATTCACCAATAATTTTATTTATATTTTTCTTTTCTTTAGAATTTAATTTAATGAAATCTGATGTTTTGTCAATTTTTAAACACAATTCCAACTCTTTTATATTAAAACTTTGATTATATGACTTTAATATATTAACAAGTAATTCTTCTTCACCGTTTGCCATTAAATAATTTGATATTCTATTTAAATGTAAAATATCTTGCAATGATTTATTAGGAAGAAACTTGGTCAAGTTACAAATATTTTTCTTATTTATATTTTTTAAAGATGTTTTATTCAAATCAGAACTAAATTTTATATCTAATAGTTTTACATCATTGCTTTCACAATTATTAATCCAATAATTTGTATACACACATGAGAAAAAACAATGAATTTTTTGTAAGAACCAATTTTGATCTGTATATATACTAGTTTCTACTATATCTCCGATTGAAATACTATTACTTATTTCATATATTCTATCTATTAATTTATCACTTTCTAATGTTGATTTTGATAAAACTCTTTTTGGAAAATTTTCATGAATCATTAATGGTAAAAGTACTTTATCATTTTCATATAATTGATTTATCTCATCATAAGTCATATTTTTATTTATTAATTCTAATGTTGTCTCAAATAAACCTAATTCATTATGTTTTTCTTTTGATAATTGAATAAACTTTTCAAACTTTTCAAGATCAATTTCAATTTTATTATAATGAAAATTTAGTTCTTGTAATAAATTAATTAGCTTTCTGATATCTTTTTGTGAAAAATCTATTAACTTATCTATAACAATATCATTTTTAAAAATTATTCCTTCGTTGTTAGAAATTAAACTTATTAATGATTTTATCTCAATATTTGATGGTGGTAAAAATTTAATTTCTTCACAATTTTTTTTTAAATCATTTAGTAACTTACTGTGTTGATTATTACAAATAAATATTAAAGGAAACATTTTTTTTTTATTATTTATTTTAAAAATTTCTGTTATAAATTTTTTCTCACTAGTTAACGTAATTGATTCTGTTTCATCAAATATCATTGCTAACTTATTCGAAAATTTTTTATTAGAAAATTTCATCTTATTTTTGATTGAGTTTTCGTAATTATAAAAATCTTTAAAATCTTCATTATTTCTATAATGCTTAATCTCATCAGGCAAAATCATCTTTACATTATAGTCGCAACTTTCTAATACATATTTCATTGATATTGTTTTACCTATTCCATGATTTCCAGATATAATTAATGACATTGACTTTGAATTATTGGTATTACTCAACCATTCTTTTATTCTTTTAATTTGATTTTTATTACCAAATATTTCATCTAAATTATTAGGTTTATATTTGTTAACCCAAAGGTTATTCATAATAAAATATATCTTTTTACCGCTTTAGAACATGTCATTATTAACCTAAAGGTTATTCATAATAAAAGATATATTTTTTACCGCTTTAGAATATGACATTTTTAACCATAAAGGTCAGAAAATAATTTAAAAATATTTTAAAAATTTTTTTTTACGTAAATTTTATTTTCTATTTCTAATTATATACAAATGGATTCTTATTCTAGAAATAAACCAAGTGGCAATAACGTTGTAGATAACGAAGTAGCTCGTCTTCTTAAAAAGAACAAGGGTGTTTTCGATACTACAGAATTTCTTAAACTTAGAAATAAGTATGACAACCAAGAATTAGTTGATAAAATTCAAACAGCTTATTTAGAAACTTACCATAAGATGGTTAGAAGAGCTAAAAAATTTGCTCATTATATTAGAGAAAAGCATGGTAACTCTAACTACCCATTCAGCGTTTTATTAGAAAAAGCTCACGCTTACAAAAAGAAAGCTGGATTAAGTGATATCGAATTTGCTGAATTCAAAAGAATTTACGAACAAGAATTACACGGAACTGGTAGCCCAGATGTCCTTATGCCATCTACTACTCTTATGAAAACCTTAGGTGCTATGCCAACCGGCTTATCTGCATCAAAGATGAACGTAAGACCAGAAGATACCGCACACATGGAACAATTATTAAAGGAACATGCTTCTAACAAAGCTTTACACGCACAAGTTTTATTACAATCTATTCAATACCAAGATTGTGATTATGAAGCCTTAACTGGTGAATACAAAAGAGAACTTGGCATGAGACCTGGAGAACACGTTCATCCAGTACTTGCTGCTCTTTTCTTACCAAAGATCGAATACCTTGATCAAACCTTTTTACACTCCAACATTGCTGGTATTGTAAAATCTAGATACAATGATGAACCATTAATTAGCAGACCTGATTACGAACTTTTCTATCACTTAACTATGGATCCTAATGATGTTGTATGCTCAACTAAATCTCCAATTGCTGATTTAAAACACAGATCTAATGTCCAACATCAATTATGGAACTCTGTCTTACAACTAAGAAACGGTCAATACTATAACACCTCATTCAGAGAATTCATCACCGCTGTTGATATGTGTAAATTAAACAAACATGATAACCCAGATCTTGTTTACGGAAGATACGACGGTACCGTCATGAAGAGATTACTTGCTGCATTCTCTTTCAGACCAACTGTTGTAGCTACTTACCAAGCTATGATGCCATTGGCACAAAATCCTTACAACACTACTAATGTACCAAAGGTAATGTCTCTTCAAATGATTAACTTCAGATTACCAGCTCCATTCAGAAATGATAACATCCCAGCTATCAATCTTAAGGAAGCTTTACAACAAACTCAATACTTCTTAGAAGGTGGTATGTTGCAACCAAAGATGACTGATATCATTTTCTCCAGAGGTATCCTTGTATTTTACGTTGACAGAAGAGCTAATGTTATGAGAATCCCAGGTATCAAACCACTTAACTTCCATACTTTCCCAACCACTTTATCTGGTTTCGAAAGACTAAATAACAGAGTTGTATCATTCGATGAAGATATTCCTATCAGAGATGATAAATATACTTTAAGATCTGTTGTTGTACAAGAAGTTAACTCTAATGTTAAGGATGCCACTAACCAACATATTGTTGTAGGTTCATCTACTCTTATTAGAGTACCAGCTAACCCAGCTCAAGGTCACAATTCTCAATCTTGCTTCCACTACCATCCATACGGTGTAGTAGATTACGTACCAACTGCACACAGTGTACATAACATGCCTGTTTCCCAAATCCACGGTACTCCAGGATTAGGTCCAGTTGGAGAATCATTCACTGAAATGGCACAAACCAGAGGTTGCATCTTCGTATACCAAAACACTACTAACGCCTTCGAAGGTGAATTACAAACATAAATATGTTTTTATTACTACGATAAATAACTAACAATGAATCATTAATTTTGATTGTTAATTAATATTAGTCCTGAAACAGGATGAAATCAATTTTATTGATTTACTTCATGAATACATCAGACATTGCAGGTAATTCTCTAGTTCCTCTTGTTAGTTTTGTACTAATAGGTAAATCATTTATCTGTCTATCTTGTTTTTCGTTTCGCTCAATTTCTTCTAGATATAACATATAAGATCTTATTTCACTTACTAGTTTAGGAAATAGCTCAGTTACAACACGGCAATTTAGCTTATAAACTTGTTTTTCTATATCTTTTTCTAAATTTTTAGCATAAGTTACATAAATATACCTCATCACTAAAAGCATATCATTTTTAGATTGAAAAGGTATTTTAACTTTATTATTAGTATACTCAAATACTCTAATAACTAATTCTTTATTAATTAACTCCAAGTTTTCATCGGAAAAAAATAACAAAGCAACTTTAGACATATCGGTTTCGTTTTGACCTATCACATTCTTAATAAAGCTTTTTGTATTTTCTTTTGGATCAATTGGATTTTTACCATAGTCGCTAAAATAGTTTACAGGAAATTCTCTAGGATTAAATTTATCCATTTTAATTATAATATGGATTAGAAATTAATTTTTGAAAGATTTTATTTAAAATCTTTCAAAATTTTAATTTATTGGTATATAAATTTGACTAACCTATCTATTTAATAAGATTATCTAAATTATAAGTCTCAAGACTAAACTCTGTATCTAATTTTATACCATTTTTAATATCTTGTTGGATGGATTCTTTTTCAGGAAATTTATATAAAGAACTTGCAAAAACACTAATTGGATTACTTGAATGATCTATTCTAATTTTCTTTTTGTTTAAATTTCCAATAGAAGTAATTTCATCATCTACAAATATAGCCCACTTGAATTCACCATATCTTTCTTGGTAAACTACTAATTCTCCTTCGCTAAAATTATTATCAGGAAATTGAGACAATGCCTCTTTTTCGTCTTTTGTTAATAAAGAACCAACTCTATTATGAAGGAATTCAGGAAAGAAATGCTTTAAATAATCTCTAATCTTTCTCACATTATTATTTTGGTCATTAATATCATAATCATACATCTTTTTTAACAATATTAAAATTTCATTATCTGGTGATTGACCTCCCATCTTTTTTAATTCGTTATTAAATATATCAGGATTTACAATTGATTTAAATTGATTAATAGATTTTAATAAACCCATACTACTAATTCCAGGACTATTCTTAGTATACAATTTATCACTATGAATCTTAAATCTTCTTCCACTTCCACTATTTAAATTTCTAAGATTTTCTTCCGAAGAACTAAAAATATCAGCAAAATTACTATCAAAAACTAATAAATATCCATAGTTTGGAACATAAAACTCATGATTATTAACCTTGTAAATCCAATGATTCCTTTTTCCTGGATCTGCATATAGATCTTTTATGTAAAAATTATTTAATAAACTTAAATTTTCAAAACAAATTCCTGCTTCTTCTAAAACAGCACAAGTGTATACTAATTGAAAAATAATAGATCTCCACACTTCTACATTATGGTAACCTGTTTCTACTTCTTGTTGAATTGCACCAAATGATTGATATAACGGGGAAGCCCATTTTATAATATTATTATTTGGAGCTTCTGTAACACCAATTAAACTCATTCCTTGGTCTTTATTTAGATCAACTTGTTCAATCAATGCTACACCATTTACATTATAATTTTTCATTCGTGGCCATTGAGTATTAGGAATTACTGATGATTGATTTATATTTAAAACATGAAGATTATTAACCAAATTATTATTAGTATGATTTTTCTTCAGATCATTTTTAGGCAATGTCTGATATTTTAACAAGTTAATCTCATCATAATTTAATCTTGAAGTACTATCTTTTGTATATAAATATAGTGAAATAAAGTTAGGAGATGTTTTAGTTTTTATAACGTTTTCTCTTATATACTCATAATATTTAATTTCTCTTAATGCTTCAAAATCATCCAATCCTATATTATTATTTAATTGTAATGCTTTATCAGCTCCTTTAGACAATTTGTAAAGTCTAATATTTAATCCAATAGGATTCTTTACAATTGCTAAATGATTTTTATCTTGTTCATATTTAATTGGATATGCAGCATTATATAACATGAAATCAGTAGCCAATCCATGATATGGATTTTTTTGTTCGGTATATGGATTTAATTCAATTAATCTAATATATGATAATAATGATTTTTTAGGACCTGGTGATATACTAAATTCTTCACCATCTCCATATTCTAATAACATATTTCTAAAATAATTTAATAACTGTTTTCTTTCATAAATAGTAGTCATAGTAAATGGATTTGGATTTACAGGTAACATATCTTCATATATTCTGTTAAGAGTTGAATGATTACCTACAGGACTTGACATACTTATATTATAATACTTTTGAACAGGAATCTGATTTGGTTCATAACCATAAGCATATTGTTGATAAGGGTTAACGTTAGGCATATATGGATTTGGTACAGGAATATGAGCAGGAGGATAAACTTGTGGAAGAACAGTCTGAGATTTCATTTTGGAGGTATCATATACTTTTTGTTCTGCTAATATTGGAGGTTCTGGAGGAGGTGGATTATCCGCTTTTCTTCTACCAAATGTTTCTCTTTCTTCATTTGTTAAAAAAGGTGTATTTTTTTCTCTTTTAAAAGGTACTTGATTTCTTTCAAAACCTCCAGTCTGTTCATTATCACCTCCACCTCCACCTGTTTGATTGTCAATATCATTGAGATCATAACCATATTTACCTAGTTCTTCTAAATAACCAGCTCCAAACATTTTTTTTGAGCTTTTATCTAATGTAGTTTTAATAGCTTTTGAATTAGATGACATTGAAGATTTTGAACCATTAACTTTACTTTTAATATCTTTGCTTTTTTTATTAGAAATAAATTCACTAAAAAATTCATCATTTAATAATTCATTCATATCGATATCTCTTGAATTTTTTTTATAAGAATTAATTTTTGATTTTAAATTAGAAAAGAATATTTTACTATTTTTATCTAATTTTCCTTCAGATGAAGTTTTATAAAAATTATCTAGATAATCATCAATAAATTTATCCAAGTCATTAGTTACATTTTTACTTGAATCTATTTTTGAATTCTTAAAATTAGATAACTTGATATCAAAATTAATATTTTTTAATTTATAATTATTATTTCCTAAATTATACTTATTGTTCGAATTTTTCTTGTTGTAAATAAATATACTTTTTAAACCAAGATTATTATGACTAAAGTTAGGATATCTTTCTTTTATTACACCTAATGTGTGAATTAGCTGAAAGAATAAATTTCTGTTAAAATTCTGAAAATTATTACTATCAAAATTAGAAATTTGTTTATTTACGATATCTTTTAAATATCCGCCTTTGAAAAAATTCTCTTTTAATGAGATATTATATACATCGGATTTACCATTATGATCAATTCTTTTCATTAGATCATTATTATTTTTAAACACGGTCTTTAAATCTTTGTGTTTTAAATCCAAATTTAAAATTGGTAATAATATGTGTTTTGTTTTAGATCCCATTACTAATTCTGATAAATGATTTGATATAGTAGAATCAACATTTGAAGATTTAGAATCTTTGCTAATAATCATGTTCACTGGTAAATTATCAGAATATCTTTTAATAACAAAAGAATTTTTACCATTCTTAATATATTTAAATTTTCCTCTTGATATTTCATTAATTAAATCTATTTTCAAATTTGGATCAATAATTTTATTGTCAATATTATTAACACCACCTCCTGTTAAATTACTATCCAATACTACATTGTCCAATACTACATTGTCCAATACTACATTGTCGTAAATTTTATTATAAAGAGAATTTATTTTTGAATTTAAATTAAAATTTTTGTTCATATACAAAGTCGTAGATAAAAATAAGATTTTTAAAATAAATTTATAAACCAATAACCTTATTACTATATAATAATCTTAATAATTTAATCATCATTGCTTCTATATGAACTATATATCTCGTTCCTTCACATATTCTAACTTCATATTCAGATACAATATTTATTACCTCAAATTTAAGATCTAAATTATCAACTTTCTTTACAAACTCTGTCATAAAACTATTCAAAATTTTCTTAATATCAAGATTTGTTATAAACAAAATATAAAAGTATTCTCTTATTTTTTTCAAAAAATTTGTTAAATTATCATTATTTAATACTCCAATTTCAAAAAATAAATTTACCATTTGATCTATAACATCTGTCCATGAATTCTCGTTCTTAATTCCTAATCTTTTTGATTCTAACATCCAAATAGCATTATTTACTTGATGATCACAATTATCTAATATTTTATTATATTCATCAATTGATATATTTATATTTTCTCTTACAGATATCTGTAATAATGATTCTACAATTTGATCTTTTGTTGGTAATGGAACTCTAATTAGGAGACATCTGCTTCTTAAAGGCTCAATTACTTTAGATAATTGATCACAAATAAAAATAAATTTACATATATCTGCATATTTTTCCATCGTTCTTCTTAATGAAGCTTGTGCAGAATATGATAAATTATCTATTTTATTAATAACTACAATCTTGAATAATTTTTTGTATTTAAATATAGTTAAATTTTCTGCTTTTGCATACTCTTGTATAATTTCTTGAATTAAATATTTATCAAATCCATTATTATTAGGTTCAATTAAAATATGATATTTACTTTGTTTTATCATAACTTTTTCTTTAGTATTACTATATCCAGTTATAGTATATTCAATATCATTTGTTTCAATATTACCATAAATTTTTTTTAAAAAATTTTCTACAATATATTCCTTACCACACCCTTTTGGACCATACACAACTAAATGTTGTAAATTTGAATACCTCCAATTTTGAGTTTCTAATTCAGTAATTAATTCGTTTATATTGGTATCTTTTATTTTTTTTTGTGATTTTTTTTTATTTTTTTCTTCTTTTAGTACCGTAATAACTTTTCTATATAGATCCTGATGAGAATCAAAAGTATCTAAAAGCTTTTCTATTAAATCTTGATGACAAGTTATATAATTACAATCTTTCTGATATTTATCAACTAAGAACATTATAATCAAACCAAACTTTTCTTTTAAAATAGTTTCATTATAATTTTATTTTTTTTCAATGCTATGTATAATTGTTCTAATAATTAAATAACATATTGCAAATAGTAAGACATCTATAATACTTGGTAACCCGAATGAATTTAATAAATTATCTAATACAATTAGTATAGTGTATTTTTTTTCTACAATATGATTATGAATATTTACCAAATTGTTATTTCCTAAATATTTAAGAATATAATTTGCAGTTGTCATACCACTTTCAACTGCACCTTCCATACTCCATATATTAATACTTGTCTTAACATGACTTCCACTAAAAAATAAATTATCAGATAAATTCTTGTAATAATTTTTTAGTCTATATTCTTCATTAATAATATTATTTACCCATTTTAAATTTTTACTAACTAATCTTGTTGAACCATCATCCTGTGGTGTTTCGACCCATTCTTCAAAAATTTCTTTATAGATAATCTTATCATAAAATTCTAAATGATCATTCATTTGATTATTCTCTAATAATAAATTATTAAATTGAATTGAACTTTTGAATTGTTGAATAATCTCCTCTAATAGTTTTTCTTTAGTTAATGAAGTTGCAGGTTTATTATATATAGATCCGTTTTTATAAGTTAAAATTAAAGTTCCAGATATAAGTGTTTTTATTTGATTATTCATACCCAAATCAACATCATTCTCCCACCAATCAGCTTGGTTATAAAATGTTATATTGTATCTGCTATCAATCAATACAAATCCAAAATCTTTTCTTCCAAAATTAAATTTCTCAGATAGACCTAACCTAAAACTTATTTGATTATTTACTATATTGGATCTACTCAAATCATTTTGTAAAGAATACAAATTATTCAATTTAACTTTTTCAATTCTTGACTCTTTTTTATTTTCTAATATTTTTTCCAAGTTAAATGGATTTATAGATATACAATATGCATTTGATTTTACAATTTCATTATTAATTTTAACTCCTATGCATTTATTATTTTTAAACATTATATCTTTTAATTCTGAATTAAAATAAAATTTTACTCCTTTGTTTTTTAAATTCTCTACCCAAGGGTCAAACCATGCTTCACTTGTTGGTTTATTCATAACTTTCCATCCTATTTCCTTTTCTCTTAAAGAAAAATATGCAAATAATCCAAAATGACCAAGAGACATTGTATTTTTATCAAAACCATAACCTGGACCACTAAGAAATTCAGTTATATATAAATATCCACCATATGACAAACTTTTTTTTAATATTGGATCAAGTCTCATTTTATAATATTTTTCTCTCCTCTTATCAGAAAAGACTACTCTTGAAAACAATATAAAAAGAAAAATATAATCTTTATTTGATAATTTTACAAAATCTTTATTTAATGATCTAGTGTCTTTTAATAATTTAAATATCAATGTTGATTTAGATAAATTATCAAAAACAGTTTTACTATCAGAATTTTCCATATTTTCAACTAATTTTCCTATTTTATATTTTTGTAATATAGTATTTACACTAGTATGGCCTTGATGCCACCCGAAACCAAGATCATCCCACACTTTTTCTAAATCTTTTCCTCCACATTGTAATATTACTTTACCCCCAGGATGATTTTTAATAAAATGTGTAAAGTTATATACATATCCTTTATAATATGTCCATAAATCTGACTCAGTTGTATGTTTTTCAACTTCATCTATTGTATATTCTGGTAATGAAGAATCAAACTGTTCTATTGATGTTGCAGAGCAACATATTGATTGAAAATCAGATTGAAAATCAGATTTATTTTTATTATTAGACAAAGGAATTTCTTTTGCTAATCTAAAAAAATTATGATAATGAGGTCCGTAACCTCTCCATGAATGTTCAGTTGGTACATTATTTTTATCTCTGACACTTCTTGCCATACCGCCTACAACATTTGATTTTTCATAAATAGATACATTGTACCCTCTTCTTACAAGATAATGAGCAACAGTTAACCCTGATATTCCTGCACCTATAATTACTATATTATTATCCATATAAACATATTTAGATAATATCATGGCATTATAGATTGATTCGTTGTATATAAAAATTGATTAATGTATTAATTATTATTTGGTTAATCTAATATTATAAAAAAATGTTGTTTTTAGATACTAATACTGATATGATGAAATTAAATAAATTTTGGAACCAATCGTCTAGAAGTATCAACAAAAAATGTTCAAATAATAAAAACAATAAACTTAATGAGACTATACAAAACAAAACAAATAATTATTTTGAAAGAATTGATAAAAAAATAAAAAATTTGAAAAACAATTATAATGAAAGTAAAGAAAATTATAATAGATGTCCTCGCAGTACCTCAAAGAATCGTACAAATTAATTGATGATTTAAACGATGAATTAAAAAAATCATTAAAAGATCATAATTCAAAAATTAAGAAAAAAATTGTTAGTGAAAAGTCTAAATTACTAAAACAAATTTGCAATGATCATAACTTAGATTTCGATGTAGAATTCGATAAATATATCACTAATAAACACAGGAAGAAATCAAATAAAGATTCAAATAATCTATCAGAAAGTAAACTACAAAATGAAACAATTGTTGAAAATATAAATAATGAAAAGATTCTAAGTAAAATTATTATAAATAAATTAGAATATTGGAAAGATGATTCTAGTGAAATATTATACGACTCAAAAAATTTTAAAGAAGTTGGATTATATAAAAATAATAAACTGGAATTGCATGTGAAAACGTAGTTTCTAATCTTTAAAGAGTTTTTAATCTATTTTTTTAAGTGTTATTGCTCAATAATTCGACTAATCTTAGGATTATTTTTTTATTAAAATTACTACCAAATAATTTACCCAAACTATTTACCATTGAATCAATTGTTTTACTAGTTACAATTTTATTATAAATTTCTTTTAATTCATCATATCCACCAATTAGTAATTTTCCAGAACTTTCTTTCTTTTTTAGATAAATTTGTGGAAAAGTACTTATCTCATCTGATTTATACATTTCTCTTTCATTATATTTTACTTTAGTTAATTTAAAATTAACTTTTTTAAATTTTAATAACTCTTCTGCTGAACTTGAATAAGGACACCCTTCTAAGCTAATCACATCTAAATAATACATTATATAGTTATAGATTTTTATTTTTAGACGTATCAATATTTCTACAATAAAATGGATCATTTTTTAAAGAATAATTTCTAAGATTCATTATATTATAAAATGACAGGAGGTCTACTCCAATTAGCAACGGTAGGAAAAGAAGATAATGCACTAATAAATAATCCTGACCTATTTCATTTTGAAACAACATATATGAAACATACAAATTTTAGTATTGACCAAAATTCAAAAAATTATGGAAAAAAAAAATTTGATAGTAGTATACAATTTAATCTTGATAAGAATTCTGATTTATTAAAATCTTTTTATTTTAAGGTTGATATTCCTTATTCACAAATAGCAAAAAAATATAAGACTACAAATTATATTTTTAAAAGAGATGAATCTGATAAAATTTATCTTAATATTCTAAATTCAAAATCATTTATTTTTAATATTTCTAATGACAAATTTTTAGTATTTCCAGAATATTTAATGAATGTGATCTCTGCAAATGATTCTCAAAATTCAGAAATTACTAATACAGAATTATTAGGTAACTTTTTAATAGATTTATCAAATGATGACTATTCTAAATTCTATGATCACACATCTCAAGTTTTAAACTATTCAAAGAAAACTGATGATCATAATCCAATTATAAAATATCTTACAAATAGAGAATCATTATGGTTCAATATATTTTTTAATGAATCAAAGAAAGATAAATTAAATGTAAATCTGATGGATCTAAAGAATTTTTATAGATGGCTTTCAGATAAAATACAAAATAAATTATTATATGATTACCATTATTACAACAATATAAACAACAATTATAAATTTTATCAACATAATTTCTTTAACTCTAATAATAAATTGATTAATGATGTTTATAAATACACAATTATTAAAAATAATAATTTTAAATTAGATAACATATATTTGAATGATGATTTAGATATTGATAGAGCAATTTCATATATAAATGAAAATGATATTACTAAGACAGATTTATCATCTAGTATAGATCAAAATATACTTTATCAGTCGGTAATATTTCCAGGTAGTTTTTTATATTTTTTACTAAAATTAAGATACGATAGCTCGTATACAAATTACTTTTCATTTTATCACAAATATATAATATCTACTGAAAATGAAAATTCTATAAGAGGACTAGGAGAAGGCGTTTATTCAGATTTTACTTGGAATAGTTATTTTAATAAATATGTTCAAGAATCATTTAATAACAAAACTAAAGATGAAATAAGTATAAATCAAATGAAATTTTTTAATGAAGAAAAAAATAAAAATTTAACAAACATTGAAAATTTATGGAATACATTATCAATTAAAAATTCAAATAATGATTTTAATATTAAAAATATATTTACAATAATTTATACTATAGCATTTAGATGGAAAAATTATACAAGTTTTGAAACTATTAATTGGAATGATTATTTAGAACAATCAGGACAAATTGGGTATTTTAAAAATGTTTACGATAACAATAATAATTATTCAACATTAACATTATCTGAAATATTTACTAATTATGGAAGTGATTTAGATTTTTCCCTAATATATGTTCATTTTATTTACGTTGTTATAAAAGAATTTGATAAACTAGGATTATTTGAAGATTTACCAAATATTAATAAAAAAAATATACAGTTTCTCTATTGGTGTAGAAATAAAATTTCTAATATGATGTTTATAAGATATAAAAGAATAATTTCAAAATCATTAAAGCCTTCTTTTTCAACAATATCTGATTCTACAGAACTAATAAATTTTTATTATACTTATGTTCCTAATCAATCAGTAACTTTAGAAGAAATTAAAAATTATATATATCAGATTTTTTATAATAATTCATTTATTGCGATGACAGGAAGTAAATCTCATTCTTCCAATGAAATGATGATTATATCTAAACTTGACCAAGTAGCAATTACAGAACCTAATTTATTAACATTATCTAATATTAAAAGTAATTTTACAATAGATATTCAACAAGATGATTTTCAAGAAATTTTAATTGATGGTAAATATTATATTGAATTAATAAATAATGATTATTTATTTCCAAATGAATTTTTTGAAATGAAAGTATACTACAATAACTTTTATTATGATATTGTCAAAAATTTTATTTATAATGGTAATTTATGTTTTTTATTAAATATTAATATTGTTGGCCCTTTTCAAATAGAAGTTAATTTACAGATGCCAATAAATAAATATTTTTTTAATTATAATACTTTATCTGTAGAAAAAAATGATATTGAATTTAATATTGATAAATCGTTTTATTCATCAGTATATATTGATCCAAATCTATATAACTTCTCATTCAAGATTATCTCTTCGGCATTTAATTCACCAATTAAATTTATATCATCGGAAATTATTAATAATTCCTCAAGATATAGTTTTGTACTTGAAGAAGATTCGCAATTTAACCTAGATTTATTTGGATCAGGAATATCTAATTATGATGTAAATTTAAATGATATTACTATTTACAATAATATAGAGACAACAACAAAATTATATAATGATGTTTTGTCTTTAGCATTACAAGATAATTCAGGTAATATCTCATTTGGAGATTCAGACACATTTAGTATAGTATATGGATTAAAAAGATATCCAATTACTCTTGCTAATACAGAATCGCCAATTGTTTTTGTTATAAATAATTTAGGTCCTTCACATGAATTATTAAATTTTACTAAAGGTTCATATTATTTAGAAAAACAAACAAAAATTTTATCTGAAGATAATTTTACTTTAGATGCATCATCAATATCTATAAATAATGTAGATGTTTCAGATAATAATCAATTTATAGTTCATTTTGATCCAACAATTATTCAACAAACAATCGATACATCAGGTGTTGTTTCTATTAATAATCAAATGTATCAAACAAAATTTAATTTTATTGATAACAGTTCAATGATTTTGGATAATAGTGAATTAAATAGTACTACTTATTTATTATCAGATTTAAGTTCAGCGTTGTATTATAAGAATTTTATTGTTCAGTTTGATTCTAGTGTCGATATAAAATATCCTAGTAATTTTCAATGGAGTGTAATTAAATCATTAACTAATAGTAGTTTAGATGTTGGAGTAATTCCTATTAATGACAATTCAGAATCTAACTTTGATTTAACTAGGAATGCATTCAAATACAAACTAATTACTAATAATGATCCATCATTTAAGATTATAAATTCAGCTGAATCAGATTATGTTATTAATGGTGATTTAAAATTATCAAAAACTATAAACTTGTACACATTAGATAATTCATCTATATCTACAGATGTAGATATCAAAGAAATGTTGGACATAAATCAAATTTCTTTTGATTTTGAGAAATTTTCTTATTTTATAGGCGTAACTTATTCTGACAATTATAAGGGATCTAAAAAATATGTTAAAAAAATGTTATTACCTCCTAAATCAACACATATTTCGGATTCAAATTTCAATGAAAATAACTTGTACTTAAAAATTAATACAAAATCAACTAGTTATAATACACCTGGTTATGAATTACCTGATTTTAAATCTGTATTTGATACTGATTTTATTACTAGAATTGAACTAATTAAAAATAATAATTTATATTACATAGATGATTTCATTGTCCAAATTGTCACAATTGGAGAGTTTGATTATGTACAATTTCAAATTAGTAAAAACAGAATTAATTATAAAAAATATATTTCTACTAATAATTCATTTGCTGTTTATGAATTAACAGGAGAAAATAATTATATAGAAACTGATGAAACATTTAACAAATCTATAGTTACATATCCATTACAATATCCTGTAGTTATTGAAGATTACGTAAAATTTAAAATATTAGGAAATTATTCCCCACCGTTAGATAAAAGAAATATTGATATTAAAATTAAAATTAAGATATATATTAATAATAATTTACCTAATTTACTTGACTATACTTCATTTTATCTAAATTCTGCTACAAATAGAGTAAGTGATTTAATGGACTATTTTACTCAAACTCCAATGATAATATTTACAGACAATGCTTCTACTAAAAAAGGAAATATAATTCTTCATAACTTTCCAATAGATATTAATAAAGTTTCAAGAATTAATTATATTAAATTAGATGATGATTATTTACATATTATAGATAAAATAAATAGTAATCAGTTAATAAGATATAAAAATAATTTAATATCTTCATCTTTTGATGAAGACATATATGATTCAAAGATTTATACAAAAAAAGATATTTTAATGGAATTAGAAAATATCATTAATACAACATTATCAACTGATAATATAACAGAAATTATTAATACTATGGAGAACACTGACGTTTATATTAATAACTTTTTAGATAAAATGATTAAATCTTTATCAAATAATGATTTTGGTAAAACATCAAAAAGTATATATGAGAATTTCAAAAATAATAATATAATTAACTTGTCAAACAGTACAAAAAAGGTAAATATAGATAAATTTGATGGAAAAGATTATAATTTATATTCAAAGTTAACTCTTGATTTCTATACTGGATATGATATTGGACTTTTGTACCAAGTATTATATGGATCTGGTAAACAATTATTTTTAACTAATTACAAATCAATGAATAATATAGAGTTATTAAATAAATCAATGACCAATATTCTTTTATCATATAGTGAAAATATAGGTAACCAAATTAAAAATACACAAAATAATATTACATGGCTATCTTTAAGTGATAAAAAATTAGATCAAAGTTTTAATTCTTTCACTGATTATCAGAATGAAATAAATAGTTATCTATATAATTCATCAAATAATTATGATTATCAATTAGAACAGAATACAGAGTTTGATTCATATAGGAATATAATAAATTCTGATACAAATTTTTCATTTTACGATAACTCTAATAATATTCTAACATTTACTCAAAATAGTACAATACCAGTTTATGGCAATTCAGTAAAGTCATTTGGAGAAATTATGTCTGATAGTGATAATAAATTAGTTGAAGATGGATATGCTATACAAGAAAATTCAATTAAAAGTGATATCATAAACTATAACTCTAATAATAATATCATAGAAAACCAATTTAATTTTATTGGACCAGTTATCATAAAAAATGTACTAGATAAACCTACTATTGTAAATGATTATTTAGATTTGAAATTAAATAATAATAAAAACTATTTTTTTATTGATGATAATCAATGTGCTTATAGAATGAATTACGAACAAAAAATAACTCAGAAAGACCAAAAATTTTATATTAATTCATCATTTGGTGAACTAAAAGATACATCTAATTTAACTATTGATAACAATGAAATATTTATTTATGATTTTTATCATAACATACCATTATCAGATTTATCAGGAGGTCCTGGTATGGAATGGGTATTGGTTGATACTCAACTTGGAAAAATAATAAATGAAAACACAGATACATCAAGTATACAAATTTTAACTAAAACAAAGTTAAAAAATACCCATAGATCGGTAATGATTGGTTGGACTCCTGATTCTACAGATGTTTTAGAAAATCAATTAATTAATCAGATTAATTGGAACCACGGTCCTTTTGATTTATCAGGTGTAAAATCGATTAAAGATTATAATTATGAAATAGACAAGTTGAATTCAAGTGGATATAATGATAGTTATACATATTTTTCATTTAATGCAGGTATCTTAGATATACATAATATTAGTG
>Ga0257127_1001033_pt1 | contig 21110 bp, 20 predicted proteins | sample SI060_135mmetaG_FD_190152 | JGI IMG/M metagenome (GOLD analysis project Ga0257127, IMG submission 190152) | Marine microbial communities from Saanich Inlet, British Columbia, Canada - SI060_135m | ecosystem: Environmental > Aquatic > Marine > Inlet | place: Canada: British Columbia | collected... | reverse complement strand
GTCCACTTTAACGGAGATAAGGCTGACATCAGTCGTAATCACGCCTCCATTTGAACCATCTACAATAGGTCCTTTTGCTGTGAAGAAGGTGCGATTTCTAGCAGTACCTTGTTGATTGGTGTAAATACCAAGAGCAAGGTTAGAAGTACCCGCCCCCACAACGATTTGACCATCAGCAGAGAGAAGAAGATTTTCTGAACCATCTTGATCTACATAAGTGCTTGCAACGAGTGAACCGATGGAAGCACCATTGATGATGTTCTCAACTTTATCTAGTGAGTCGGCACGAACTGCCTCAACACCTAAAGTCAAGACTTTAGTCTGACCATCACAAGTGAGGATAAGAGTGTTAGTATCGGCTGTGATAACAAAGTTAGAAGCTGAACCTCTGATCTCAGTTTGGAAATCACTAACTTGTGTGGTTAAGACTTCATCTTCAACATAAGTGTCTGTACGATTGAAAAAGTAAGAGACTCTTACATCATCACCGAGACTTGGAGCTTCTGCAAGACGGATTTTTCCGTTCGCACCATCCACCTCAATGATAACAGTAGCATTTCCATTAATGGTAGCGGATACAGAGCTTGGAGTGTTTGAGTTTGTACCACTCCCATCGCCTGTGACGATAGGGGAATGTCTTGTATATATTTCTGTCAAGACACCATCGAACTCAGACAACACAAAAGAACCATCAGGATTAGTATCCGAGATCATGCGTCCTGTCGGATCTTCTTCAACGATCCTTTGATCTATAGTAGAAGAAGATCCCCTTACTAACTCACTACCTGTGACTTGAAAGGTTTGTTTACCGACACCCATGAGGGTGGGTACTTTACCTTGCAACTGTGCGATATTAGTATTGGTATCTTCAAAAATTGTTCGGGTGTATACACCTGGTGGTGCGTATCCGCCTTCAATAGCCATGAGCTTTACTCCTTAGTTGAGGATGATCTTTGTTGTTCTAATTTGTTCATTCCGTTTTGACGGGTCTCACGAAAAACCTTTGCAGGATCGGGCAAAGAGTCGTATGACCCATCGGGTAATCTCATTATGTCATCCCCAGAGTCTCCTGTGGAATGTAAGATGTCCCATTTATCCCGATTTCTCCTATAAACTATATCCCACTTAGCTTGTGCGTCCTCACCTATCACTCGATCATAGTCCATATCAAAAGACTCGATACCCGAATCTTGTACTCGCATGGATTGAGAGACATCAGCTTGGAAACCTACTGTGAGATTAGGGGAACCTTCAGCAAATGCACTTTCCCCACAAGAACAAGAAATAGTATCTGTTCCTCTGGAGACTCTCTTGCGTTGTGAGTAACCACAACTTGTACATTGAAACTTTAGGATAGGCATAAAATAGACCCTTTCTCTTGTATATGATGTTTCATAAATAAACTATTAAAGAAGCCTCTGTAAGAAATCTGTATCAGATCCTATCCCAGCTAAGGGAGAAGTGATGATTTCCTTAACTGGCACAACGCCTTCTAAGTTATACCTCAACAGGGGTATAACCAACGGAAAGTGAACAAACCAATCCGCCTGTATGGATAAACTCATACTCGCAGTAAAAAAATAATCATCTGCATTGTCGTCATACACTTCTTCACCCTCTCCCCCCAAACTCACATCCGAAACCTCAAGACCAAGATTGGCGAGCTTAGGTCGTAAACTAGCCCAGAGCCACACCACTGTTCGGTCTGCTATGTCTGCTTGTGAATGAACATCTCTAGTCACTAAGTCAATATCAACGCTTATATCCCAACGACCACCATACTCGTGATATGTTGCTTGCTGGGCATCCTCAACCACAATGATCTGTTCATCACCATCTTCTACCCAACGACCAACTGCGATCAAACAACCTGGAATGATTTCTCTATACACTTGGTCTGGCCAAACGATATAAGGGGAGGGTGCGTCAGCCTCTTTATATGTATATTGTGCTCTCAGACTTAACCCTCTAGGAACTTCTTCGGTCAAAGTCACATTCGTACCATTACGAACATACTCTGTGGACTCCAATAATCTACCCGATGGATCTTCAATCAACCTAAAAGAGTTCGCCAAAGGTTCTTCAAGTAGTTCTATCGTTGTGGGGTCAGTGAAGATCAAGATATCTTCTTTTTGGTACTGATAAACATCTTGTGTGATGACATAGTTATTGGGATCTGTTCCAGGTGCTTTGGTGAACTTGAAATGATAAACCCCTTTTCTCGGAGTCTCAAAAGTAGACTCTCTCACCCACTCTATTGAGGTACTTTTCTTACCTAAAACACTCGCTAAAACAACTGACCCTTTTACGGTAGCGATAAAGTTATCAGGGCTTAAAACTACATTACTAGCACCACCTGTTTTGACCACCATGCCAAATTGAGGTCGCTCCTCAAAGGCATATTTACCTTGTATATTTTTCGCCAGTGTTGTGTATCGAGGATGGTCTTGCCAATACTCTTGTAGCTCTTTGATCATTCTATCTCTAACAGCTAATGTTAAATGGTGAAACATATTTAGTCCTCCTTATATGGTATGGTTAGTTATAAACAAATAATCGAAAGGTTAGGGAGATGTGGAGAAGAGGGTCGAAAAAGATCATCGAATATGACTGTATCATCCAGTTCCTAAAAGAAGCATCTCAATACGAACATGAGATTATTTTAGGGACTGATAGTCAACCTTTCAATTCTGGTACTTTCTTAGCCACAGCTATCGCAGTCCTCTGTGAGAATAAACAATACCACTGCCGATACTTCTATAAGCAACATGAGAATAGACCAATACACCATAATCTTTATGAACGAGTCTTCTCTGAAGTAGATACAACACTTAAAGTAGCCTCTAAAATAAGAGACTTAATACCGAACGCAAATATCTCAATCCATCTCGATGTCAGCAACGAGAGTACAACCCACAGAACGGGTCGCTTCTCAAGATCCCTAGTCGCTATGGTGCGTGGTTATGGGTATGAGAATGTAGAAGTCAAGCCAGACGCATGGTGTGCTTCTGGGTTAGCTGATCGACATACCAAGCGTATCCCATCAGGGTTGAGATGACACCTTAGTCGTTATAATCCACATTGATTAGATCAAGGTACTCTTTAGTCTCTTTAAGAAGTTGCTCGGCTCTTAAGTGGTTATCACCTCTACCTTTTAAGTATTTCTTAATAAGCTGTTGGCTAGAAAAGGTTGATTTAAGACCACCAGATCTCAAGTGGTTAAGATACCTACTCAAAAAATAATACCTACGCATAGCGTTTTGAATCTTATTCCTTGAGATACCCTCTATGAAACCCTCCTGCTCACAAAGAGCAATACATTTTCGGGTAATGTTAGAGTTTGCGATCCTTTTTGTCCTTATTATATTTGCTCTTTGAAGGTGTTCATAATTTACGCACCCCTCTCGTGCATTTATCCTTCTAATCTCTGCTAATATGTCTTCATCTGTATGTCTTACACCGCCGCCTGTTCTTAACAATCCTAGCTTTAAAATAATGTCATTATATTGACTCACAGAAACTGCGAATTTTAGGTCAGCTCTCTTAGGGGTATAGTGGTTCTTCTCATACAAATGTAAAATCTGTTCTTCAATGTTCTGGTCTCTATCAGCGTTGCTCACAGCGTAAGAGGTTCTTGAGCTAACCTTACTGATATACCTTTTGTGATTGACCGTTGCAGAAAAAGGCTTATCACCTTTAACTGTCCAATCATTATTTTCTATAAGGGTAGTCCGACTTCTGTACGAAACTTTAAAGACACCAGTCAGCATATCGTTCTTACCACTCAAGGTCTTATAACTGAACCAATAAGGTCGAGAACAAAGACAATACTCGACCTTACCTTTCTTTTTCTTATTCTCTTTAAAGGGAAATAGGGGAAGCCTACGATACTTCACTATAAACCCATTAAAAGCATTTACCCTTTTAAGGTTTCCCTCAAGGCTATCCCAATCCAATTCTTGATCCATAATACGCATTAAGTTATCAAAGTGTCTTTTGAACCTTATTTGCTCATGCTCTGGCTCTCTCCCTGCAAAGAAGTTTACTACTATCGTACCCTTGTCTGACACGATCTTGTTTTCAAATATGAGCAGTAGGTCTTGTTCAACGGAGTAAGTAAAGCATGAATAGTAATCAAGGTAAATGATGTCAAAACTCTTACCTTTATAACTAGAAAAAAATGATGAGGTGGATGAGTGATGTACCTCAACATCTCCATGTTTCCTTTTAATAATCTCAAATGTTTTCTCGTCTTTTTCTATGGCAACTATTTCTGATACAAGGTCTTTAGACTTAAAATACTCTATATCCCAACAACTTTTGCCAGGCATACACAACACTCTCGCATCTTTTCCCCCTTGATACTCAAGCCTTAGCAAAGCCATTGCAAGAGACTTTACTTGAACACTACGCTTATCATTATTCCTTCGGTGTCGTTGTTTATATTGAGATTGTTTCGGGTAGTTTCTCTTTTTAAACTTAACATCAGTCGATTTGGGAACAAGTCTATCCTCTTCTGCCCCCATATAAAGGTAGTCTTTACCCAGACATCTAACTATCATATCCCGACCAATGTTATATTTCTCCATAACCCTATGATGATGTATACCAGACTCAAGGTCTGACTTGATAGAATCCCAATTAAATGTGTGTACCCTCTGACTACTCCTTACAGGTACACCTTGCCTATGTAATATGTGCCTAATATGGTGATAAGGGAGTTCTAGGCTTTGGCTTATCTCCTTGATTGTCTTACAATCTTCAACATAAAACTTACATATCGAATCAAGGGTATCTTGGCTATATTCATCGTATATTGGTACATGATCTTCTTTAGCTTTAGCTAAAGACAAACCCGAATGATATTCAGCACATCCATAAACCCCTGCTTCTTTCAATCGTAATCGTATTGTCTTGTAGTTCGTACCATATTTTCCAGCTAGTTTAGGTGGTGACATACCTCGCTGATAGTCAGCGATAATCTCATCCATAGGGAGAGCATTTTCACCTTGAAATTTTCTTGAATAAGGTCGAATTTGAACATCTGCTTTTTTCAGTCGTCTTCTGATTGTCGTATGACTGACACCATATTTCTCTGCGAGTTTATAGTAAGACATACCCGACTCGTAATCAGCAATGATCTGATCTACAGGCAATTTACACTTAATCATATTTAACCTTTATTTGTCTTATATATCACCAGTCTTCGCTTCACTAGACCAAACCACATCGCCAACATCATCTACATCATACTCGGCAAGGGATACCCTTGTGGAGTAGTAGCCATTTGAAGAACCGTACCATCGGATCGTCACAGACCCCTTGATAGTAGCAAGTTCATAAAAGGTATACATGAGATCACCATAAGATGACTGTCCGTCCTCTGTACGAACCTCTGCACGAAGCAAAGGAGATCCTACGAGATCATTGAGATCACCTATGACATCCTCGACACTGACTGATTCACAACAGTCCTGTCGATGCCAAAGACGAACAGCTTTGTTATCGTCTGTATAGAACCAAAGCTCATCATCGAGTTTGCTTTTGTGTTCTACATTAGAGAGGGTTTTACCTTTTAGTTGTTCGATATTTTCAAAAGCCATGTGATTCTCCTTTCAAGAGTATTGGATTATACGATGCTATAAATAAGGAGTCACAATTCTATGTTATAGTTTATTTATAGGCCAACCTAGATGTAAGAACAGGAGTTACCGTAATGCCTAATAGATACGCAAAACCTCGCTCAAACGAGGAAAAAAAAGAGATCTACGACAAGTGGGAAAACCTCATTAACATGAGCCAAAAGTCACTTGATGCATGGGCGAATAACGAACATAGACTCCTAGCTTCTATCAATCGAAGTGAGGCTAAAGACGAGGGCGGAATACAATCGGGATATGACTCATTCCACCGCATTAAAAGGCGAAAGGGAAAGAAGTTTAAAGATTGGACAGCCCAAGACTTTGATAATGCCACGCAAGAAAATGGGTTCAATTCTCGTATGTTAGGCGGGAAGCCTGGAGACCCTATTGGTGGTTCGGGTATGTCTAAATGGGAAGTAAGCCTCAAAAATTGGGGTCATGACCCATCACTCAAATCTAGTCCTCAACACGCTAAGTGGAAGGCTTGGAAAAAGAAACAAAACAAAAAGAAAGAAGGTTCTACAGTGAGAAATCGTTCAGCAAGTATTCATAATGTATTGGTCGCACACCAACACAACCAAATGATCCGCAGGGCTATCCTTGCTTCGGGAAAAAGTCGTGAGTTTGATCGTATGCGTAAAGTGTACTCCATGATCTTAGGCAACTCTAATACGAAAAATGCTTTTGCGGGTACAATGAATGAAACTATGGATCAGCTTGATAACCCTGAAGTTAAAAACGCAGTAGGTCTTGGTTATATCTCAGAAATCATTAACAAGTTTAAAGAAAAGCTCAAGGGTATCAATAAAGGAGAGATCAATCTCGTAGCTGATGTACTTAAAGCTAAAGGACTCACTAAAAAACTCCATCGTCTTGTAGATGCTGGTGTAAAACCTAAAACTGAGTATGAGAGACTAATCGCAGACCGACTACAAAAAGCAGGTGACTTCAGTTCCACCCTCAAAATGATGGGTCAGTTAATCTCCGCTAGGACTCCGACCCAAGTCGCTAAAGTTGCAGGAGTTGGGATTGAGGATCTAAGAGATATGATGGGGATTGATAAAGATGATGTTACACTTACTAACTGGGCGATAACTAAATGGGATGACCTCAACAAGTATTTCGTATCCATACCCGATAATCAACTCATCGTTGTAAAAGTAGGTGTGGCAATCCTCAAAGCATCTGTGATCGCTCTCTTAATGAAAACAGCTTTAGCCACAGTAGGTCTTGGGATTGTTAAAGTTGTTGGAGTTGTTCTCATCATTTGCCTCATAACAGATACAAAATCGACTGCTCAAATCATTCGCAAACTTGGGGTCTCTTTAACTGCGATAGCACCATCTGTCATTAAAGACCTCACTAAAGGGTTCAAGTTCCTCAAAAATGTTGGACAAAAACTCTGGCAAGGTGGGAAGTCTCTTTATAAAAAGTTATTCCGTAGAGCCGCAGTTCAACAAATTCAACAAATGCTTCGTGACAATACTAGGTTCAGACGAGCTTACTCACACGCTCTCGTGTGATCGCTATTTTTTATGTTCTCATTTCTTCTCGGTATCATAAGTGTATATGCGTATAACTTTTTAGTCGTACCAAAGCCTGTTATTGTTTACGGTGACAGTGTTTTAGACATTATAGGATATGAAGAAGATATGGGTCAGCAGTTTAGTACAGTTGTAGGAGACATTAGGTACGCTTGGGATATCGAAAAGATATGGCTAGAAGTGGAATCCTTAGAACCAATAGAATGGGAAATACCAAACTCTTTTAAAGAAGATTGGTATTGGGGTCAGTCACACCCCTCTGAACACATAGAGCGTTGCTTAGAAGCCGACCTCTCATATCCTATTTTAATATGGGATGGTGAGATCATTGATGGCACTCACAGAACAATAAAAGCTCTCGCTCAAAACAAAACAACAATAAAAGCAAAGATCATTACCAACATCCCTACACCAGATGAAGAAACCAACTTAGAACCCATCGAGTCTAATAAAGGAATCTCTTGGACACATGGTGATATGGTAAGGATCACTATGTCTATTATGGAATATGAGATGATGAAAGAATACAAGTTTCGTCATCCCATAGATGGTATGTGAATGTCATTTGAAGCAGTAATCTTATAAATCGTTTATTGTGTAGTATGATGTAAAGAACACCACCTTTAAGGAGAGTACATCATGTCTACACTTACAGCGATACAGAAAACGATTGACGCTCAAAAAGAAGCTAATGCCGTTAAACTAACCCCTAACTCTGCGGATACTTCCCTCACAGCAAGTAGAGAAGTGGGTGTACTCATTGAAGGTAGCAATGCTACGGTTCAAAATACATCAGACGCAGGTAGTGTTGTGATTAAGGGAGGTGTTCCTAATCGAGACTCTATTGATGGCGGTGACATAACCATACAGGGAGGGGATGGTTATAAGGGTGGGAACATATTAATTGTTGGTGGGGATAACACAGATAACTCAGCGTCAAGTATCTCAGGAGCGATTGCGATTCAAACAGGAGGTCAAGACCTTACTAGTGATCAGCACACAGGTAATATCCTAATCAATACAGGTAATGTGAGTGCAGTTAATAAGAGTTCGGGGTCTTTAGACATTAAAACTGGGACTCCCCATAACGCTCAAGGTTCTTCAAGTGGGGGTGTTACAATAGAAACAGGAGGTACTTCAAATATTGCCCATAATGGTAGTTCAGGTAACTTAATAATGAAGACAGGGCAAGGGGGTCTAAATGCGTCTGGACCTATTGCCTATTCAACAGGGGATACCTCGTCTGGAACTACAGGGTCAATAACTTTTCTATCGGGAACATCCTCCTCTGGTATTACAGGGGATCTTGCTTTTTTTAGTGGGTCAGCAGGGGAAGGGGGAGCGAGTGGAGATATAAAATTAGTCACTGGGGTAGTGACTAGAAATGGTGGTGCAATTCCGTACAACACAGGTGATGTTACAGTAGCATCAGGAACAGGTGTTGGAGCATGGGCAAACAGTGGTACATTATCTCTTTATACAGGAAACTCAGCGAGGGAAACAGGTGATGTAAGTCTTTACACAGGCGACTCAAGTGGAGACAATAGTGGTACTATTAATATTTACACAGGGAGTGCAATAGGTGGTTTAGGTGATACTTCGGGCAGTATAGATCTGACAACAGGTGATTCGTATTTCCAACCAGGAAGAATAAAGTTCGTCACTGGGGCTTCCACAGGCGGAAGCCCAGGGGGTCATATTCAAGCAGTTACAGGGAATGTCACTGATGTTAATAACACTCAAGAAGGGGGTGGGATCTGGTACACCACAGGGACTCACGCAGGTAGTGGAGATAGTGGTCTTTTCAATATCTCAACAGGGGATCAAACAGGTACAGGTAATTCGGGATATATAGACATACGCACAGGGGATCAAACATTAGCAGATCTATCAGGAAAGATAGACATACACACGGGTGTTACAACTGGTGAAGACAGTGGTGAAATCTTAATCAAAACAGGATTTACAGACGCAACTTTAAGCTCAAGTGGTGAAATCACTATCGCCACAGGTGGTCCAGAAGATGTCAACGGATTTCCACTATTTGCGGACAATACACAGTTAGCAAATAGTGGGGGTATAACCATTAGAACAGGAAGTACCTATGATGTTGTTTCGGGGAGCTTAACCCTACAAACAGGCATAACCGAGACAGGCACTAGTGGTTCGGTGTCTTTAAGTTCGGGTCAGTCCACAGGTGCAGGCAACAGTGGACCTATGCAATTTTTCTCTTCAAATGCAGGAGGGGACTCTGGGTGGGTTGTAATTAGGTCAGGCTCAAGTACCAGTGATGGAAATAGTGGTTCGATAAGTTTGTATACGGGGAATGCGAATACTGTAGCTCCAAATGAAAGTGGTGCGATTAATATTTCCACAGGAGTAGGACATTTAACATCAGGGGCTGTGTCTATTACTTCGGGTGCTCCATTTATTGATACAGGGTCTACAAGTGGAGGTGTTACAATAAAGACAGGGGGTACTGCAAACACAGCTAACGCAGGTCATTCAGGCAACATTGTTATAGGTTCGGGTCAAGGGGGTACCGATGAATCTGGTTCTGTCAGCATTACTACGGGAGATACCTCGACACAACGGAGTGGTGCTTTGACTATAGGATCTGGTACAGCTAATGCTGATTGGAGTGGTGATGTAAATATTTCCACTGGTGGAGGTACAGGTGGAGGAGATATTTATATCTCCACAGGTTTAGGGTCAGACGGGCATATTTCCTTAGCTACGGATGGCAACGGGGATATTAACTTAACTGCCGATGATGTGGCGGTGAGTTCAACTTCAGTACCCAATTCTGTGGGCAATGACCAACGACTTTTAACAGTTCAAGCGGATGGTGTTCTTAAATCACTAGGCTTACAGGTTTTAGGTCATGGAAAGATTTCACATAGTATTCCCGCCGTTAGTTTTTTGGAGATTTTACCTGTATTTTTTATGAATAAAACATACAACACAGGAGTGGCTCAAGATGTGAATCTATCTCCAAATGGAAGTACACCAGATAACCATAATGAAGTTGTTGAAGTTTATGAAGGTATTAGACCAATAGATGAAAGTAATTCCCCTAGCTTTACTTTAGATGGAATAGATTTAGAAAACCTTTCCATTCATATTACTTATCATGTAAGTGCTAATATAACAGTGTATCAACCTCATAAAATAGGTTTTACTGTCTCTGGTGCTGTTGATGGGCATCGTAATGTAAGGCTAAGTTGGAATCGTCTAATTTCTGGAGGTGCAAAAAATGCGAATGCTTCTGGAATACATAATGACCTGCTCGCTGACCCTGCGTCTATAGTAATAAACTACTTTGTCTTACACCACACACTCTAAAGGTTGATAAGGCTCTTTAAATCAACCCCTATTGCACTTAATGCTTCTGACCCTCCCACAGGGTCTTTGGCGAAGATAATATCTAAAAGGGGGAAGAGAGAGAGGCTAGGTTGGGGTACTCCTTTAAATACTCTGCAAAATTGATTTGGCAGGTGCGTAGATTGAAGTGGGGGATATTATAGTTATGTGCGGCTCGGACAGTATATCGTGTCCCCCCAGACTCTTTCCCTCGCATAAGTGGGTCTCCCACACAATAGAAGACGACAAACTTAACAGGCTTGAGGTTTTCTTCATCATCTCCAAAGATCTGATACATATTGCGTATGATAAGTGAGCGTGTATAAGGCTTCATCTTGTGTAAAGGGTATTCCCAACACACAGCCTTAGCTTTCTCAATCGCCCATTCATGTTCAACGATGTGTTGACTCTTAGGTGTCCATATCTCTTTCTGACCACTTTCAAGATCACATCCTCGCTCAAAGGCTTGGTCTGCCCCGACAGCACCACCAGATCTCAGTGTGAGGTCTTTTTTAGTGCATACCCGACCTATCTTAGTCATAAAGTCAAGACAGGCTTGTGGTGTCTTTCTCGATCCTATTCCTGCGTAGTACATTTTCTTACTCCCTTTAGTCATACTTCATTATATGACTAAAGGGCTAAATACTTTTAACTAGTTCCTCTATTTCTTCTCTTGAAGCTCTTGCAACAGATTTAAGATCACCTTGTGCATCATGATAGAAGACCTCTTTTTCAGGGATCTCTTCGTAGAGATCTTCTAATTCAAATCTTCTATTTTGCTTTGAGAAGAGACCGCCAATCTCTTTTTTGAGTTTCTTGATCGCAGTGCTCTGTCCTACAAACACATCTTTAGGATTGTATCCTATGAGTGACCCTAATGCCAGTCCACCTAAGATTTTAAGAGTGAAAAGGTGTGGGAGGGAGATAGCTAACATCATGGGGATGGCGAAGTTTAACTGATATAAAAGGATATTGAGAAAACTTTGGTCTGTTTTTTTCCCAATCCCATGTATGGAGGTATAAAAAGATTCAACGAGTTTTACGGGGTTTATTGTTTCCCAAGCGGTTTTTATAATCTCTGTAACTGTCCTAAGACCAATATCCTCTTTTGCGATGTTTATCGCTTTGATTCTTAGGTCTTTAGTAGTTGCGGTTTCTTCATATCCACTCAAGTAATCATCATAAAAAAAGAGTCCATCCCTTGACCCGTAATACTTAATGAATCCCACTCTACTCAGAAGGTCTTCACCGCTCTCTCTATGTTTGCCCCCAAGTTCCCATGCGTGATAGAGCTTTGAGAGTAGTCGTTCATAAGCAATGGATTGGAAAAACTTAGTGAAAAGGTTGACAACAGGAGTTTGAACAAAGAACACTTTTAAGATTTTTAAGAACGCATTTTTAACATACTTCGCCATGCCTTTAACTTTAGCTACACCCGAACTGATTAGGTTCGCTAACCAGTTAGACGCAAGGCGAAGGGTCTTTGCTTGTCTATATTGCAAACAGGCGATTCTTGTTAGTTGTCTTTCCGAAAGAGAAGCCATTTTTATAGTGGTAAAGTGACTTGGGTCTTGTAAGAAGTTAATCATTTGTATGCCTTTGTCGATGTGATCATATAAAAAGGGGAGAGTCATAAAAGGTTTATGAGAGAGAGAGACTAATATGCTTCGTATAAATAGAAGATGGGATGCAGAAGAAGATTTAACTTTAAGAGCTTGGGCTAACTTGGAGAACATATCCGAAATAACTGCGAGGTTGGATCGTACTGAGAGTTCTGTGAAGAGTAGGATGAGAACCCTTGGTATTAAGAAAAAGAAGGTGTATAAACCGAATAGGACATGGACGGACAAAGAGGTTAAATATCTCCGAAGGATGTCTGGTGAGATGAAGTCTGATCGGCTTGCAGAAAAGTTAAACAAAAGCCTATCTTCGGTTAAACTCAAAGCGTCAAGACTAGGGTTATCTCTAAGGACAAGTAAAAACTCTAGTTGGTGTGATTCGGATATAGACCAACTTATAAATTTGATCTCAACAGGGAAAAATTGGTTTGAGATTTCAGATGTGTTAGTAGATCGTACATGGATGGCTTGTCGTAAAAAAGCAGGCGAGTTGGATTTAAACTTAGGTCTAAAAAGAGAATGGAGAATGTCAGAGTTGCGTTATCTCCACCAAGCAAGATCAGAGGGAATTCCATATAAGAAGATTTCATTGGAGTTAAATAGATCTGTCTCTTCAGTTAGAAAAAGATATGCCCGTTATAAGAAAGAAAAAGGATTATGATAAGAAACTTATTGGTTATGGTACTTTTTTCATTCCCTGTATTAGCCACTGCCAACCCCGAAGAAGGTTGTATGGACGCAAATTATTCAAAGATTTACACGACTACCTATAAAGAGAATAAATCTGATTTGTCTATTAAAGTCAAAACGACTAGACCAGAAGAAGTGTCTTTACATACGAAGAAGATTAAATATGGTTTGGAGATTGAACTCCAAAACGCATATCTTCCAAGGGAGAGAGTTTTTATAGGTAACCATCTTGAATTGAGAGAGTTTGGAGCGTCTACTCTTTTAATCGTTAAGGGGGGTAAGAAACTGCTCTCCGAGAAGGTGGAGGGTTCTTACCTTATCCTTGTAGTCTCTCTTTAGATTACATCCCTAGAGCTTTTTCGATCTGTCTGATTTGACCCTTATCAAGATCCACTCCACGAGCTGGATTAAAGTGGATTGAAACTCTTGTACTATCCCCTGAACGCATATCTTGCTCTTCATAAGAAGTAATCCAATCAGAGACATCTGGTCTTGAGCTAGACCACTCTCCCCAACTATTATAGCTGATATTTGAGTTGCTCTCTAACTCTTCAAGAAGATCCTCAAAAGAGTAAATTTCCTCTTCTGCGAGTTTCTCAGTCTCTTGCTCATATCCGTCTGGATCTTCCTCATCAACCCAAGTCGTAGTCTCCTCATAGACAGTGACTGTAAACATAGGCTTAGAAGCTCTACGATTTCTGCGTGATGCTTGCTTGGTGTAGATCATTCCAAGACCATCGGTGAAGTCACCCTTTTCAAACTTCACATCATGCTTTTGAGCGAGAGCTTTGACCTGTTTCTCGACCTTTTTATTGTCCATTGATGACATGAGGAAAGTAATAACCCCATCTTCAAAATCAATGTCCTCAATACCAAAGGTGTCCTCAAGATCACGCCTAATCTGACGAACATTTACATTACCTGCTAAGATGATGTGTCCTGCAACTTTGCGTGTTGCTGAGGTACGCTCAAGACGAGCAATGCGTCTTTCAAGGTTGTTAATGATTTCACTGGCTGATCTTCTCATGATGGTTTCTCCATTCAAGTTAAGGTTAGAGATCACTTAAGATCATTTATAAATAAACTATTAATTAGATGAGGGTCATGTCCTCTCTGCATAGCGAGGGAGGTTAAATCCAAAAGACCCCTTTATCGAACCAGAACTAAGACCTAATCGGTTAAAAATCAAACCCAAAGACGATGTGTGGGTCAGAGATTTTAGGGTAGGGGAAAGATAATAATCAGTGAGAAAATGGGTGTTTTATGATCTGTGTGTGGGTCAAAGAGATGGAGCATAGTCTAAACCTAACTTTTTTTGCTAGGGGATACTGTCAATGGTATATACCCCCCTTAAACATACCAAAGGAGCACTAAAATGACAGTATTTGCAATCTCTTGTACCTCTCTCTTATATTCAATGTATTTTGTAGAAGCCTATAAAGCATATAAAAAAGGTGAGGGGAATGACCTACCCAAAAAGTAACCTATTTCTTCCTCTGCAAATAAGCTCTCTTCCTACAAGGGTCTGAACAGTAAGCCTTTCGTGTTGGAGGTACTTCGTTCGAGCAAGTGGTCGAAGAACAGAGGTCACTCGGCTCTGGGGAAAAGGGCTTAGGTGGAATAATCGGAGTTTCCTTTTTCTTCTCTGTAGTTTTCTTGCGTGTACGAGTCCTGTTCGGATTTCTTGACTCATAGTCTGCACGAGCTTTTTGCATACGACATTTATCAGAGCAATGTCGTTTGCGACCCGATGCTACTTCATCAGTGCAATCATAGTTAGCACATATTTTAGTGGCTTTTTTAGGGTCTTCAATTTGAATGATATCTTCGTTTTCCTTAATCTTTTGACGAGCAAGCTCGGCCTTTCTCTCCTCTAGCTCTTGAGGGGTCAGAGGGTATCCGACCATACTCCTACCTGGACAAGTCGTGTACCAACACTTCTCCGAGTGTTCTCGGTGTTTATGGTAAGGGGCGAGGTGTACATAGCAGACCCACCTCTTTTTTCCTAGTTCATCTATATACCACTTTACAGGACACTTCCCTGTTCCATCTCTTCGCATTATCTGTCCTTTGGAGGTTTACTATGTTTGGTTATGAGCGTTGTTCATGCTGTAGATTGTACTATCTGACACAAGATATTAACGAAACTATTTGCTGTGATTGTTCTAAAGAAGAACAAGAGAGAAAGACACCCACACCCTTATCTAAGGTACAATACAATAAGCTCTATGAAAAAAGACTATCTGTTGTCAAGAGCATCCTCAAACCTATCCTACCTGCGTTCCCCTCTGATGTGCTAAAGAGACCTCAAAACTAATACATTCACTTTCCTTTTTACTTCGTATGGATTGTCGGTATAGATTACCACACCATATCTTTGAGAATAGAGAAAGGGGAGTGGGATTATGACGGATGACTTTAGATCAACGAAGATCAGTATTTATGATGATGAAATAGGAGGGGTCGCTCTTATTCAGTCTATGGGCGATGACCTTACAATCGTAAACAGTGCGAGAGCAAGCCTCGGTCAAGTAAGTACCGAGATGGGTGAGCGAGAGGAAAAGCTGTGCAACTTCCTTATCAAAGAGGGGCATACCTCGACCACAGAACATAATGTCGTTTCGTTTTGGATTAAAGTACCACTCTTCGTAGCCCGTCAACAAATGCGACACAGGACATTCTCGTACAACGAGATTTCTCGCAGATACACAAGCTCTGACATCGAGTTTTACCTCCCAAGTGAAATGAGGAAGCAAGACACTAAAAACCGTCAAGCAAGTCTTGATGAGACATTTAACCCCATCGTAGAGTTTGATCCCTATGAGTACCCTAAGTTCCTTAAACTAGACGCTGTGTCTTCTATTAAAAACCATGCTTCTGATTCTATTAAGTTATACAACAAGTTAATAGAAAAAGGGGTCGCAAGAGATCAAGCTCGTATGATACTCCCACAGAATCTATATACAACTTACTGGGCTACAGGATCATTGCACAACTGGGTTAATAGCTTCATTGCTAAAAGGGATCACCCCGATGCTCAATGGGAGATCAAACTCTTAGCAAGAGAAATCTCTCGGCAAATCCAAACGCTATGGCCTTTGGCTCATGCTAGCTTTGTGGAGCATGGGAAGATCCCACCTCTAGGTTAAAAGAACCTATTACTTTGTAACCCTTACGCCACAACAGGGACAAAGTGCATCTTCTTTTTGAGATAATTTAGAGACAAGTCGTGCTTGAGCTTTCTTCAAACTCGTATCCCAATCTCCAGGGAACTGAGGAGGATCAATCGAGGGTAAGGTCTTTCGCTGTCTCTTTTTGACACGATTTGGTGGCACTGCTTCAGACTCGGCAACTGCTTTCCACTTCCACGCTTTCCTGCCCGACTCCGTAATGCCCTTAGTGTTCGTATTAAGAACAAGCCCTTTGTCCATGAGGTTAATACGACAAGGGCGATATGTGTTCGGGTTCATACCTAACGATCTAAATCCATCATCATCTGTAATACCATCTTCTCCCTTCGATAGGATGTGCCGATATACACGATCTGTTATATTGGTGATTTGAGGTTCGATTGACTCAAGTGCCTCACGAGATGTTTCCATGTTAGACATAAATCAGTCCTTTCATATATGAAGTCAGATAATAACCCCTTATATGATCCTAGCCCTCTTTATGCCTCTCTACCTCTCGTTGAAGATACCAAATAGCTTTATTCAAGTCCTCAATAGAACTCTCACCAGGTTTCTTTCCCGCTCTTAAGATATATTTGATCGCTGAACCAAGCGAAAAATTGAGGTTATATGCCTCGATCACAGATATCGCTTCCATCCCCTTTGCTTGGTAATGGTCGGGATGGTCAATCTTCTCGTACTTTTGCTCTTTACTCATAGTATATTCTTTAACTTTTCTTAGCTTGTTTATAATGACACTATACTAAAGGAGGCTCAATATGGCTGTAGCATTTAAAAAAAATCAAATACTCTCAAGGGGCGATCTCGACATCTTCCTCACAAACTCAAATGGGAATGTGTCTAATGCCGCTGAAATTACTTACGCACTTTATTATGTCGATCTCGGTCCCCCCGAAACTGATGTCCTTATCGGTGACCCTGCTCGTGTACCCGAAAACCCTTCTGTTGGTGAATACTACGCTTCTGTCCGTATACCTACCACTGCAACCTATGGTCGCTATCGTATCCGATGGACTCTCAAAGAGTTGGTCAATAGTCAACCCCAAACAGTCGTCCAAGAGTTCGGAGTTGTTGCTGAAAACGCTGTACTTGGATTACAACTCACTGACGGTCAAAAGTCTATGGTCTATAAGTTGCGTATGCTCCTAAGAGACCAGAACCCAGACAAATACTACCATTTTCGACCTCCAGAACATGAGGCTAACATAGGCTCATACAACAGAGTCTTTGGTCAAGTTTGGGAAGATGAGGAGTTCCTTGAGTATCTTGAGAGAGCTTTGGATTGGTGGAATATGCAACCTCCCGAAACTGAAGAACTACAAAACCTAGATTCACTCGTAAATCAAAAACCCGCTTGGAGAACTCCCATCCTTCAAGGTGCTATTCAGTTTGCGGCTATGGCTCTACAAGCAAACTGGATCGTGGATGAGTTCGACTATTCTATCGGGGGCATTTCCCTTAACATCGACAGGTCAAGCAAATATGAAGGACTAAAATCCTCTGCCGAACAAATGTGGTCGATGTCTGTTGAAGCTAAAGCAAGAACCACAAAATATATGCGTGGATTAAAACAACCCAAATACGGCGTGGGGATCAGGAGTGCCTTCGGGCCTCATGTGGGTCGGGGTGTTCTCGCACCCAGAAACTTTCTGGTTTTGCCTTTATTTATAGGTAGTTACGAGATTCTTTCGGAGTTTTTGAGTGTGGCTCAAGGGGTGGTTTAGGGGTTGACAAGCAAGCAAAGTTTGGTGTATAGTATCAATCTCCACTAAGAGAAAGGATACATATGTCAACTCATTGTCCAGCTTGTAAGAAAGTAGTAAAGGCAAAGGGTCTACCTTTGCACATTAAGGCTTGCCCCGATTGGGATACCAAGATTGGAGTTCCCTCGTCCGAGTTCAACTTCGATGAGTATTTCCAAAGGGGTTTGTATGAACCTCAATTGATTGAGAGTGTGGACTACCTGTCCTGTAAGATTTGTGGATACCGTAAGAAGCGTATTGCCGACCATGTGAGGAAGGTGCATGGGTATGATGCGAAAGACTATCGTGCTAAGTATAACGCACTCACTTCGATACCTAAGACAAATGAGAAGCGTAAGGATACAGTCAAAGAACGCTATGGTGTTGAGAATGTGTTCCAAGATGAGTCTGTAAAAGAGAAGTCCAAAGAGACCAATCTAAAGCGTTATGGTGTAGAGAACATTGCCCATAGTAATGAGGTTAAAGAGAAGCGTAAAGCGACTAATCTTAAGCGTTATGGTGCAGAGAACAGATTTGCTTCGGAGATCATCAAGGAACGCATTAAAGAGACTAATCTTAAGCGTTATGGTGTTGAACACCCTAATCAATGTGCCAAACAGAGAGAACGCACCAAAGCAACGAACCTTGAGCGTTATGGTGTTGAATACTATTTACAAACTGACGAGTTTCAAGAGAAGCGTATTAGCACTTGCCTTGAGAGGTACGGACTACCCTTTGCACCAGATAGTGTGGCGAACAGATCATCAGACAAACCTAACAAGCTAGAAAGCTACTTTGACTCGATTACACCAGAGAGGTTGGTCTACACAGGAAACTTTTCTTATTGGTTGAGAGAGAACAATAGGGCAAGAAATCCCGACTTCATCTATTTGTCGGAGAGTCAGTACGAGAGTTATGTTGCTGGTATTGTTATCTTGAATGACTTACGAGTGTATAAGGTGGTGGAGGTCTTTGGAGACTATTGGCATGGCGAGAAAAAGACGGGCAAGAGCAATGAGGAGCATGAGGCAGAGGTAGTAGATTACTATGCTCGTTGTGGTGTGTCTTGCCTTGTGATTTGGGAGGGGGAGATTCGTTCAGACGAGGAGTCTGTGATTGATAGTGTGCAGAGATTCCTTACTTCGTAGTGACCCCTTATTTATCATATAAAGACCGACAGGGTATGATTAATAAGGAGAAGCAATATGAGAAAAGAACAAGATGTAAATGCGTTCCTAAGAGGCATCCTCGAAAAAGAGGTCGGGGATAGCTTCACAACAATATCTGGTCGAAATTGGGCTACCGATGGAGTCTTAGATTGGGAAACACCAAGTAAGACACCTGTAAGGGTTTTACTTGAAGCTAAGTATGGCACAGACCTAACGATTGAAACAGCTCGATCAAGTGTTCTTGCTCAATCTCTCTATTACTGCAAGAGGTTTGAAGAAAATGGGCATGATCTACCTAGCGTCATTTTCATTGGAGATGAAAAGTTTTGCTTTGTGGTGAGTTTTGAGTCTATCAAAAGTTTCTTAGACGCTAACATAGATTGGGGTAGAAGACCTAGTTCACCCGATCCCGATCTAAAGGTATCTGTTGATGTGCATCTTGAGTCTGTTTTTGAAGTAGACGGAAAGAAGCTCAAACAACTTTGTGAGCAACTATCCGAAGGGGCTATTGTTAAGGTAAAGCCTTCGGAGAAGAACATCAGTGCGATGTATCAGTATTGGGTTGATCATATCTTCCCTAAAGATCGTTATCAACCTGTAGAGATGATCGACCTTTTTTTCGGGTGTGTGTTTTACTCTGAGGAAGATGGGAACTATGCTTATGAACATCCGTCAAAGAAAGACACCATCATCTTGGGGGGTAAAGAGTACACTCTAAACCTTTCTTCTATGAGGGCATTCTTTGAGCGTAGAGAGAGGGGTTTATCTGCAAAAGACATTGATAAGTTATTATCAATGAGAGATCGCATTATTGAAGATGACACACGCAGGAGGCAAGGTGCTTTTTACACACCTACTTTATGGGTAGATGAAGCACATTCTGAGATGGACAAAGTGCTTGGTGAAACATGGAGAGATGACTGTATCGTGTGGGATTGTTGTGCTGGTACAGGTAACTTGACTAGAGACTATGACTTTAAGAATCTTATCTTATCTTCAGCCGAAGCTCCTGATGTAAAGGCAATGGAAAGAGAAGAGTACAATTATGGTGCAGAGGTCTTTCAGTATGACTTTCTAAATCCCGAATCGGATAGCCCATTCTTTGAGGGTACGGACAATGTATTGCCCTTATCTGTAAAGAAGATCTTAAAAGAGGGTGCAGAGAGTGGAAAGCGATTAGTATTTCTTATTAACCCTCCTTATGCAGAGGATGGCGTTGCAGGAGCAAAAGGTGAAACTCGAAAAGGTGTAGCGTCAAAAACTCTTGTCAATAACACTATGCCCAAATTAGGTAGAGCAAATCGGCAACTATACACTCAGTTTCTCTATCAATGTGAACAGGTAGCTTCAGAGTATGGGTTCAAACAAAAGAGCGTGGGTGTGTTTTGCAAGCCAACTTTCATGGTGAGTGGTTCTTTCAAAAAGTTTAGAGACTATTGGTATGGTCAATATTCTTATCAGTCTGGTTTCATGTTCCAAGCCTCTCATTTTGCAGATGTGAGTGGAGCTTGGGGTGTGAGTTTTACTCTTTGGGATGATGGTACTACTGAAGCTAATCGAGATCTCCCCCTCACTCTGAAAGATGTAAATAACGAGAGCGTTATTTCTCTTGGAGAAAAAGACTTATATTCGGCAAAGGGCAGAGAAGCATCTGCTTGGGTGTCTGCTCTTTCTTCAAAGCCATCAGGTATTGATACACCTAAATTTTCTAGTGGATTGAAAGTAAAAGAAGTAAAGGGGAATAATAAAGGTGTGGCTATTGACGGACTCGGCATCATGTGCAATAAGGGTAACAGTCTTATGAAATCTCAAACAGATGTGTTTTTGATTTCAGGCAAACCAACAGATAAAGGTTATTGCAATCTTGACCTTACAGCAGGTGAAAGCTGGAGACGAGCTATCGCCCTTTACTCAGCACGAAAACTCGTAAAGGGTAATTGGGTAAATGACAAAGACGAATACTTGATCCCTCTCACTGAGAAAGAGGGCTATGAGCAGTGGGTTGATGACTGCCATGTCTACACTCTACTTCATAGTTCTAACAACATGACCTCTATGAGAGATGTCGAGTACAAAGGTAAGACTCATAACATCCACAACCATTTCTTTTGGATGACTCGAAGACAAGCTCTTGACCTGTATGGCTCACA
>Ga0257127_1001030_pt1 | contig 21152 bp, 18 predicted proteins | sample SI060_135mmetaG_FD_190152 | JGI IMG/M metagenome (GOLD analysis project Ga0257127, IMG submission 190152) | Marine microbial communities from Saanich Inlet, British Columbia, Canada - SI060_135m | ecosystem: Environmental > Aquatic > Marine > Inlet | place: Canada: British Columbia | collected... | reverse complement strand
TCAACGGGCAAAAAGTACTCATTGATAAAAATAACATCGTTTATCATTTTAGGAATCACATTCCTATCGGGGTATGGCGAAATAATCAAATCACGCAATAACCTTCGCATTCACCGCATCACCTGTATAAAAATTGATAAATAACATAAAGAAATATATATAATTATTAAATAAAAACCAGAAGTGGATATGGTTAGAAATCTAACCGGCGGAACAAAAACAAAGGGCATTGCTAGAAAACATCAAGTCAAATCATCAAATGGATTTATTAGATTACCACAATGTGAAGAAGAACAATTTGCATATGTATCTAGAGTATTAGGTAATGGTATGTGTGAAGTTTTCATTGATGAAAAACAACGATTAATCGCGCATATTCGTAATAAATTTCGCGGAAGACAAAAAAGACATAATATGATATCGCCACATATGATTGTATTGGTTGGACTTCGTTCGTGGGAATCAACTCTTAAAAATTGTGATATCCTGTATGTATACGACGACAATGAAATAAATCAACTAAAAATTAGACCCGACATCGGAATTGATAACGTGATCAATTTACAGAATGCAAATGCTATAGTAAAGACAGCGGTTGACAACGACGGCACTTTAGTATTCAACGACGAACCTGAAGTTATTTCAAATAACATAATTACCGAAGATTCTACCCAATACGAAGGTTTTAACGCAGGAAACGATATAGATCTTGATGACGTGTAAAGAATAAAAATTATATATTGCACATATTTTTTATTGAAATTAAATGTTATTTATATCAACTACCCGATCCATATAAGGCATTATAGAATTATCGTGAGTAATAACCATTATTGTTTTTCCTTCTGTCTCATGTAAAACAAAATCAATTACTTTTGTAATAGTATGTTTATCAAGACCTGCTATCGGTTCATCTAAAATGACAATATTTCCTTTCTTTAGTATACCTCTCATTAAAATAGTTAATTTCTGCATACCACCAGATAAGTTGCCACCGTTCAATCCTGCGTTGGCATTTATACCTCCTGGTAAATCAGAAAACACTGTATCTAATTTGTATTTTTTGAGTTTTGCAACAATTTCTTCATCGGTGAATTCATTACCATACTTCATATTATATAAAATAGTATCTTCGAACAATTGTGTTCGTTGATTAATATAATTTACATTTTCACGTAAATAGTCTATGTCCATTTCGTTGATATCAATCCCATCTATAGTAATTTTTCCAGATTCAGGTTTATACAACCCCACTAACATTTTCATTAACGTTGTTTTACCTGAGCCAGATCTACCCATAACGCCAATTTTTGTACCGCCCGTTAATTTCAAATTCAATTTATTAAATAAAACATCCTCAGTATTTTTATCATATCTGAAAACAATATCATTGAATTCTACATTTCCTTTTGTTATACCACTTTTAATATGCCGCTTTGATTTGTCGATAAATATATCCTTCATGAAAGGCTTTGCTGAATCAATAATCCCCAATTTATATATTATATTATGGATATAACCGCTTGTTATAGAGGTTGCGTCTCCTAATATATTTCCTAAAATTATAATAATTGCAATTGTTCGTGCAGTAGACAGTTTACTTTTTTTCAGATAAGTATAAATTAAATACAAACAAGTAAAATAACCCAATACCGCAATACAATTACTAGATGTAATTGCTATATTTTGAACGAACATAATATGTCTCATCATTTCTCTTCCTTTGTCCTCTACGTCCTTGTTATGTTGAATATCATTCTCTGATTCGTTATTAATATAAATATTCATTAAGTTATCAAGACTATTTTGAATGCCCTGATTTACAACTTCATTCATATAATTTTCACGCTTACCGACAGCATCAATTAAATATAATCCAGAACAATACATTATTATAGTTGCAAGAGATAAAGCAGTTAATAGAACAGACCCCAATTTTAGATCACTATATAGAATGTACCCTATGGAAAAAATCATTGAGATCATTATTGGTAAGAAGCCACCCAATGAATATTGAAATAAATCCTTAGCATTGCGCATTAATTCTAACATTCTAGATAAATATTCACCTGCTTTTACGTCTGTATAATTTTCTTTATATGCTTGGATTGTATGTTCATATAGTTGTTTGCGTATATAATTCATATATCCAGGTACTAAAATGGATTCGAGATGATGTTTAAAGCCATATGTAATAGTAATTATTATCCAAACAACGAATAGCAGCAATATGGTACCCGATACATTCATCGTTCGAATATTTTCATAAATATTTTCTATTTTTTCATTTTTAAATTTGTTCAATTTATCAAAGAGAATTCCATATAATCTGGGGATGGCGACAGACTCTAATGGGAAATTAAAGAAAATAGCTATAAAATATAAAAATAAATTTCTATAATTGCTTTTTAAAAAGTTGAATATAAAAATATCGTAAAACATCTTATTATAATAGAATAGTATAATATTATAATAATGAAAAATGATTTATATGCCATATAAGAGAATCGAACTCTTATTTCATCTTCGCAATTAAGATTACTCGTGAACCAACTATGGCTAATATACATATATATATTATAATTCAGGATAACTTGGTTGCATTAGTATTCCACATTGACCTTTCCCGTTATTATATTCATTTCCTTGAGCCAGCTTAATGTATCCATTATCCCCCCACGTTGTACCCCAAGAGTTTTTTACTAAATAATATTCTAAGTTATCATCAATTCCATACCCTACTGCCAATACTCCATGGTCTAAATTAGTTCCACAATTATCCGTAAATACACCAGATTTATATAGTTGAAATGATTGTTGATCAGCCTCAATTGCAATTGAAACTGGTTGCAACATTAATGCAGATTTGAATGCATTGTCAGAATTCGGGTCTACATCAACGAAAGATTGAATTTCACTATTTTCAATTACAGAACAAGTAGATTCGCATATACCAGCTTGTTTGGTTGTTCCAGATACATAAGGGTAGTCAGACTCGCTACATAATCCTTTGTTATGTTCAATCCAGGCAAAAGCATTATCCATTAGCCCACCATTACATCCATGATCTTTTCCGCCATTTTTTAAATTATCACAGTCGACTAATTGTTGTTCTGAAAAAGATGGCAATATACCATATTTCACGTAATATGCACCTTCTAGTGCACCTGTTGTAGAAAAACTCCAACAAGATCCACACTGCCCTTGATTTTTTACGGCAGATACCCCACCTTTTTTTACCCAATTTACTTCGCTGTCTAAGTCATTTATTTTTTTTGAATTATCACATCGTTGATAACACAGCATTTGTCCATCGGTTGAGGATTCTTGATCTCTCAAACAACTCAATTTACAAAGTTCATTTTTTATTGACGTGGATACATTGTCTACCTCATTATCATAATCGGAATCGTCGCAGTATTGATAGCATATTAGTTTCCCATTGATTGACGATTCTTTATCACTCAAACATTTAAATTTACAAAGTTCATTTTTGATAGGCTTAGGCATCTTTGGAAATGTTATCGAGGTTAACCCGGTATGATCTTTAAATTCCTCAGTTGTCATACCTGAGAAATAATTGTGTCCAAGAGTAAATGACAAATTTTTACTATTTACGACATCTATATATTTATCGTTAGAAACCCAGGTTTCAAATGTACGTTGCATATGATCATTGTCTATAAATCGATGTTCAAATGTGGTTGCCCACTCATCAAATCGGTATTTCAAAGAAAAAGAACAAACTACAGCAGGAAATAGAAAAAAATAAAAAGAACGCATTTTTTTATATATATATAAACGACTAGGTTTTTATATAGTTCTATTATTCTATTATTCTATTATTCTATTATTCTATTATTTGCAGCTTTATCTTTTTTCGGATATTGTCTTCGCCTATGAATAAAAACAATTTGAATAGTTTTTTTGAATAGTTAGCCATATCTTGTTCAGTTGTTATCCTCGATATAAGATTCAATTCTTCTAAATAAACATTATAGGTATATGACCCATTCATTCTGTGCATTTTATCGAAAATTACACCATTGTGAGTTTCGTTCAAATATGTCGGTTTATTTATACAGCTAAATAACAATGAGCATTCATTTTGTATTTTCTTAATAGATCTCATCGAAATATTTATATAATCTAATTTATCAATCCATTCTAATAGAAATTTTTTGGCCGAAGAACTGATGCTATTAACGATTTTATATTTTTCAAATATGATAATATGATTCAAGAGATCAATTAATCTACGAATCGGACTAGATACGTGGACATAAGGTGTTAGGTCTTTATGTTTGCGTTTAGACATTGAAAGTGGTATTATATCAATTAGGGAATGGTCTATAACCGCGTTTTCGTTATACTGAATATAATGGCCAGACACATTATTCCAATTTTTGATTGTCCGATTTGCATTTTCTGACAAATTATATTCATCTATAGACGTGTCGATGTGAGATTTCGTTATAATAGACCGGAAGATTCCTATTTTATCATTTAACAATTTAAGTCCTGTAGTCGCGTTCACCATAATCATCCAATAAGAGACCACGTCGTGGCTAGTGATAACCCGCTTATCCATTAAATGCGTTATATTGTATAATTTACTATATACGACTTCGTTGTATAAAAGAGCAGTTTCTTCGTATCTGTAATTTTTATGAACTTTGATCAAGACGTTTCTATATGTAAAATCAGTATCCATTATGTTGCCATCATTATCTACTTTAATATCAAATGCAAATGCGAATCGTTTAGTCTTTTGTTGTAAACTGCATAATGTATCTGATAAAACTGACGGAAGCATAGGTCGTTTTCTATCTGGCAAATAGATAGTAGAAACACGATGACTAAACGTGTCCCACAATTCTAATGTTTCTAACCACAAAAATACATTGGCAATATATATAGAAATTTCCGACCCTATCTGTAAACCGTGCTCAATGATTGGTTCAATACTAAGTGCATCGTCAAAATCTGAGGTGTTTGCTGGATCAATAGTAATAATCCGCCGATTGCTTCTGTCTTCTATTTTAAAGTTAGGATTATCCATTATTTGATCAATATACACGTCGTGTGGTATTTTATTCAGAACTGTGCGCGTCTTGTTTATAAAATCTTTCGTAGAGACGTGTAAACTCTTGCAGTATAACTGATATTCATAAAACACGTCCAAATTATCAACGTTTCCTAACGTATTCAATAACAATCCCCTGGGATGTTTTTCATTCCAATGCTCATATTTGAAAATAACATATTTATTCAGCATTTTCTTTTGAAACCCAATTTTTATATCGTATGGAATCAAAAATATAGGTAAATACTTATCATCTGGTATGCATTTATACAATAGACGTTTATTATTAGAAACTCTTCCATATGTTTTGTTATTTTCCAATACAAGTACACCTGCAATAGTATGTGTAGTCTTAATTATTGATTTATCAATAATTAATTTGTTATCTTCATCAAAGCATATAGTGTCTCGGCTGAATAATTTACTAACTAACGGATTTACTGTTTTTAAAATAGGACATTTTTCCACATCGATAACTTCTTCATTATCGACATTTTTGAATTCCCATTGACTATAATTCCGGTCATTGATATATATTTGAAATTTCATTTATAAAATTGATAATCGTTTCTAATTATTTAATTTGCGCATATTCATAATCAATTTTCATTTATGATGAAAGTAAATTATACCTATCCAACAATATTCAATTATAAAAATGTTAAAAAAAGAGGGGGTCGAAATATTTTTATCAATAACTGGATTAAATCAATCCAAAATAACAAGGTTAGTCCCGAGTTTATCTTACATACGGGCGTGAATGCAAATAATGATTTGCCGTCAAATAATTTAAAAAAAACTAAATTTGATTGGAGATGCTGTCGGTCCAACAATAAGGTAATCGATAATATAGAATCAGTATGTTGTAGTATGAATCATTTCTATGGCGAGTGCAAATGTCTTACACAGTATAATTAACACCCGAACTACCACGTCTGTATATTGAGAACACATTTTATGCTTTATACAAATGTAATAAACATATTGTATCTTATCCATTAATGCCTCCAAAATATTACAAAAAAAACAATTATTCGAAAATACAATCGAACAATCTCAATAATGCAAAATTTTTGGTTATAGTTGAATCCCCATCTAAATGTGCAAAAATAGAAAATTATTTAGGTGTAGATTATTGTTGCATTGCAACAATAGGACATTTGCGGCAAATTGTAGGATTGAAGTCAATCGATACCAAAACTGATTTTAAACCAAGTTTTACATTGATTCAAGAAAAGAAAAGCCACATTGATAAAATGAAAGATATTATAGATCCGTTCCCCCACGACAATATATATTTGGCAACAGATGATGATAGAGAAGGCGAAGCAATTTCGTGGCATATATGTGAGATTTTCAACTTACCAATAAAGACTACTAAGAGGATATTATTTCACGAAATTACAAAATCGGCGATTACTGAAGCAATTAATAATCCAACAATAATTAATATGAAACTCGTTATGGCCCAACACGCGCGACAAATTTTAGATATCATTGTAGGTTATAAAATTTCTCCTTTTTTATGGAAACACTTATATAATAATTCAGAAAATTCTCTTTCTGCCGGAAGGTGTCAAACCCCCGCGTTAAAATTAGTATATGATAATAATGAGGAAAGAAAAACGGATTCTAGTAAGAAATATTTTAAGTTGACTGGTATTTTTACAGATAAAAAAATCAAGTTCTTGTTATCAGATACAATGGAGACCGAATCGGCGTGTGAACATTTTTTGAAATTATCAAAAAATTACAAGCACCAACTACATATACATAAAAATAGTAATATACAAAAAAACCCACCGATACCATTTCATACCTCTCGTTTACTTCAAACCGCGTCTAATCAATTACATATGTCTCCAAAAGAAACTATGTCGTTATGTCAACAATTATATCAAAATGGATATATTACGTATATGAGAACAGAAAGTAGTTTGTATTCTAAAGATTTTTTGAATAAAATAGAAACATATATTGATAAAACATACCACAATAAAAAATTTATAGGTGATTTGTCAAAAATTATGAATACAAATAACGACAACCCACACGAAGCGATTCGTTCTACTCAACTTGAAATGAAAACCTTACCTAATTGTAGCAATACTAGAATGGTATCCTTATATAAACTTATATGGAGAAACACCGTAGAAAGTTGTATGTCTGTTGCAAAATACGAACAAACCGCCATTCACATTTCATCGCCAACAGATTCTATATATAAAACCGAAATAGAAAACCCAATATTTTTAGGTTGGAAGATTGTTAATACCAAAATAGATTTAACAGATGAACAAAATCGTTGCAATGCATTATTGTTGTATCTCAAAACGTTAGAAAGTAGTAAATCGTCCGTCATATATGATAATATATCCTGCGAGTTAATCATACAAAACAACCATCATTTTTATACGGAAGCCAGTTTAATTAATAAATTAGAATCTCTAGGCATTGGTCGTCCTTCGACGTTTTCAAGTATTATCGAAACGATTAAGGACCGTGGTTATGTAAATAAGACAGATACAGAGGGTATAACTATAGATTGTGTTGAATATATGTTAAAAGAAAATCATATTGAAATAATAAGTAAGAAAAAAACATTTGGTGCAGAAAAATCAAAGCTTATTATTCAACCCATTGGCATATTATGCGTTGAATTTTTGTTTGAACATTTTCAAAATTTATTTTCTTATGAATATACTAAAAATATGGAAATAGAATTAGATACTATATGCAAAGACGAAGATAAACAATGGAATCTTTTATGCGAAGAATGTTATGCCGAAATCAAAACTATATCAAAATCAATGGCAAATATTGATAAAAAAACATATGAAATATCACCTGGATATAACTTAGCTTTTGAAAAATATGGGCCAGTTATAAGACATAAATTAGATAATGATGGATATGAATATTTATCCGTAAACAAAGACATTATTTTTGATCTAGACAAATTATCAAACAAAGAATATAAATTGCAGGATATTGTCGTAAAACCCGATAATTGTTTGGGTAATTATCAGGATAAAGAAATATACCTAAAATCCGGTCCATATGGGCAATATGCGGAGTGGGGCGATTGTAAAGAAAGCATCAAGGGACTGGATGTACCGCTGGAAAATATTACATTAGAAATACTCACTACATTTTTGAATAGCAAACAAAAAGAGAGTAAACCGGTTTTACGAGAAATTAACGACAATTTATCGGTTCGCAAAAGTAATTATGGATTATATGTGTACTATAAAACCAGTTCTATGAAAAAACCCAAGTTTTTGAATATCAAAAAATTTGAAAAAGGCGTATTAACTTGTGAAAAAGACGAATTATTGGATTGGTTGAGCAAAGAATATAATGTTTCATAAACCTTTGAATAATGTCAAAAATTGACAAAAGTGATTATGGATAATGATGAGCAACAACAGAATATATAATTATAATTCATATCAACAATGGCACTCATATATCAGTTATCAACGACCACGGTCGACAATTACAAGAACCAATTTATGATTGAGAAGAGTACAAATGTAAGCATATCAATGATCGTATCTCAGTGCGGAGATGTATATGTTGGAGAGCATATTAATGGCAAGAAAGTAGGGTTAGGAATATTATATTATGCAAACGGGGACGTCCACATTGGTAATTGGCTCGATAATGTCAAAAATGGGTGTGGAGTTTTCATTGAAAATAATACCGGTATAAATTATGTAGGTAAATGGAAGAATAATAAAATGCACTGGCGAAAGAACCAGATCCAATTTCCCAACGGAGATATATATGAAGGGGATGTTAATAATGGAGTAGTGAGTGGTGAGGGTACAATGATATATAAAAACAATGAGACGTTTGCATACAGAGGTGGGTGGTCGAATGGTGTTTGGCACGGAAAAGGAACAATAAATTACATAGATGGAGAAACATACAAGGGCGAATTCTATAAAAACGACAGAAGCGGACACGGAAAATGTATATGGCCTTCGGGCGTAGAGTACGAAGGAGAATGGAAAGATGACAATATTCACGGGAACGGAGTGCTGGATGCGCGAAAGCTAGACAATAAGATATATTTCGGTCCGTGGGACCAAGGTGTGCAACAATACAGTGGATACACAATGACAATTGTATAAAAATGTAAATAAATACCTGTATGTAATATTGTAAGTTTTTTTACTGATACTCATTGCATAAGATAAATACAAACGAAAAAATACAACACTTACAACTTACAATATAATATATTTATTAAAAAATGCGTATAAATATATTACTTATGTTCTCATTACCTATCATAATGAAATATTACGAAACAACCTTTGATGAATATATAAAGGCAAAGAAAGAATATGACATTCATCCTGAAATAAATATCATAAAACAAAACCTACCAACTAATATCTACGATGTAAAAAATATGATATTTTATGGTCCAACTGGCATTGGGAAATATAGTCAAGTTCTCGATATACTCAAAATGTATAGTCCCAGTGAATTAAAATATGAACGAAAAATTACAACGCTTACAGACAAACTAAATTATTTATATAAAATTAGTGATATACATTATGAAATTGATATGGCATTATTAGGATGTAATTCAAAAATAGTATGGCATGAAATTTTTTTACAAATCATTGATATAATATCAGTGAAACAAGACAAAATAGGGTTCATTGTATGTAAGAATTTTCATATGATACACTCCGAGTTATTAGATATATTTTATAGTTATATGCAACATTATAGTCATACAAATACTAATATACACGTCCGTTTTATAATCATAACAGAGCATATTAGTTTCTTGCCTAATAAAATATTCAACAATTGTTATACAATTAGTATGAAACGACCATCTAAAGAAAAATATTCATTGATAGCTTGTTCAAAGATTAATAATTATGATAATTTGCCATTAACGAATTCTAATATAACCGAACGGATATCTAAAGGAAAAACCAACAACAATAATAATAAAAAGAAAAATATAATTGGTCTAATAAAAAATATAGATATCCAAGGTATTACGAATATTAAAGAGTTGAGATCTTTTGATCTGTTGTATTCTAATAATTCTCAAATTCAAGAATTGCCCAACGACAACTTTAATATTATATGTAATAAAATCGTTGAACATATCATCATAGAAAAAAATATTAATTTTATAGAGTTAAGAGATTGTTTATACGATATTTTGACATATAATCTGGATGTTATAGAATGTATTTGGTATATATTATCATATTTAATTACAAATCAACATTTAAATAAGAACGATATTTCTGATATATGCTATAATACGTATAAATATCTAAAATTTTACAATAATAATTATAGGCCAATATATCATTTAGAGAGTATTTTCTTTTATATAACAATGAAAGTGAGAAGCATTGATGAATTATAATACTGCTTGCAAAATATTACAAATCGACGAAAATGACTTTTTGGATGAGAAAAATATTAAAAAACAATATAGAATCCTTGCACTTATGTATCATCCAGATAAAAACAATTCCCCTGATGCCTCTGATAAATTTCAAGAAATTCACGATGCTTATGAATTTTTAATGAAGTATGAAGAATTTTGTCATCCTACAGATAACGAGTTTACAGAAGATATGAATATCCCTCCCTATATTTCAATGTTATATCAATTTATAAATAATAACATTAGCGAAGACAGTAATTATGGGTTGATACTTCCTATTTTAAATAAGATTTCAATGCTATGTGAGGATAAAGCATTGGAAACACTAAAAAAAATAGATAAAAATATACTCATTAAAACATATAAATTTTTAGAAAAATACAAACAATCATTCCATTATGGCATTACTTTCATCGATAAAATAAAGGAAATTGTTAAAAATATAACAGAAAATGACGAAAGAATTGTTTTGAACCCCAATATAGACGATTTGCTTGAACAGAAACTTTACAAATTACAATATAATGACTCTACTTATTACGTACCGTTATGGTACGACGAATTGATATTTGATACCCCTGACAACCAGATTTACATAACGTGCGAACATAATTTACCGGATGATATTACAATCGACGAAAATAATAATATACATAAAAATATTTATTGTAGTTTACAAAAAATATGGGAAGATAGTATTATTATCTTGCAAATAGGTTCTCTACGATTACCGATTCAAATCGAAACATTACATATGAAAAAAAAACAGTTGATTCGTTTCGCAAACAAAGGAATACCTCGTATGAGTATGACAAATGCATATGATATATCAAAAATTAGTGATATCATAGTAAATATATTCATTGAATAAAAATAATATGAAACATACCACATATATACAGAATATATGTGTGGTATTATTGCTTATCTAGGAAATAAAATTTGCATTGATTATTTACTCAATGGTTTACGGACAATGCAAAATCGGGGGTATGATTCGGCAGGTATCGCTATTATACAAGATAATAAATTAGCAGTCAATAAATATGCTTCTACAAATAATAACAACGCGCTATTTACGCTGAATGAATATTACAGTAATTCAATATGTACGAGTACAATTGGTATCGGACACACGCGTTGGGCTACGCACGGTGAGAAAAACGATATAAATGCTCACCCACATACTGATAATAAGAAACGCATCGCTATTGTACATAATGGAATTATAGAAAATTACAGATATTTGAAAGACATATTAATTACCAATGGATATACCCTATATTCACAAACAGATAGTGAAATAATTGCAGTATTGATAGGGAAATTTATGGACGAAGGTTATTCAACAGAAGACGCCATTAAACAAACAATCATATTATTGAAAGGTACCTGGGCGTTATGTATCATGGACGTAGCTTATCCAGAAAAATTATGGATTACTCGCAATGGCTCTCCTTTATTATTAGGCATGGAGGATGAATTTATTATGGTCGCAAGTGAAAAAGTTGCTTTCGATAAACATATTCAAAAATACATTGTTCTCGAGAACAATGACCTAATTGAAATATCTACTAAAAATAACAAAATAAACTATACTACAAATATTCAAAGGTATAAAATGAATATTCATTTGTCGGTTCAAGACAATGAACTACCTAAAGAATATGCACATTGGATGATCAAGGAGATATTTGAACAACCCGACAGTGTAATTAGAGGTATAAATAATGGCGGAAGAATAAGTAGCAATACAAATGTAAAATTAGGAGGACTGGATTTATTGAAACCACAATTAGAGAACATTGATCATTTAATTATACTAGGGTGCGGTACATCATATTATTCTGGGTTATGGGCTACGCATATGTTCAAAGAATATGATATATTTGAAACTATTAATTGTTTCGACGGTGCTGAATTTACAATTAATGATATACCCAAAAAAAATAAAACTGCTTTAATTTTGTTATCTCAATCGGGCGAAACAAAAGATCTGCATAGATGTCTTCAGATTGCCAAAACGTACGATTTACTTACTATAGGGGTGGTAAACGTATACGATTCAATGATTGCTAGGGAAACTGATTGCGGTGTATATTTAAATGCAGGAAGAGAAAATGCGGTTGCATCTACGAAATCCTTCACAAATCAATGTGTTGTATTAACTATGATATGTATATGGTTTTCTCAAAACAAAGGTACACATATGAAAAAAAGACAACTAGCCATTACGGATTTAAGAAACTTATCCTTTCATATCCAAGATGTATTCGAGAACATCGACACAAAACTAAATAATATTCTTCCTATGTTTGATGGCAATAATTCATTATTTATACTTGGTAAAGGAAGAAACGAGGCTATTGCAAAAGAAGCGTCTCTAAAAATAAAGGAGGTATGCTATAAACATGCCGAAGGATATTCTACATCGGCACTCAAACACGGTCCATTCGCATTGATAACTGATAATCTGCCAATTATATTAATAGATACAGATGACGAACATCGAGACAAAATTATTAATGCATATAATGAAATTAAATCAAGAAAGGGCAATATACTTGTGATTACAGATAACGAAATAGAATATGAAAATATAAATATACCCAAAGAGAACATCTTGAAAATAGAAAAAAACAACACTTTCTCTGGTGTTATCGCCAACGTGTATGCGCAATTATTAAGTTATTACTTATCCGTTCGATTCGAATACAACCCTGATTATCCAAGAAATCTAGCAAAAGTAGTTTCAGTTGAATAATAAATAATGAATAAAATTATTTTATTCATTATCTCTTAGGTATTATTTTTTTGATATGATAATGGTTCAATACCAATTTATTGCCATCTTGTTCATCAATTATTGCTGCTATTTCCAGAGTTGAAAATACTTCTTTGAACAATTTGATTCTACTTTTGTCAGGGTATTCGGATACAAACGTATACATATTTCTACAAATATCGTGAAAATTTTCGGGCGCAGAAATTAACTGTTTGTTGTCGGTTTCATAGATATCCTTCAATCCTTTATACATGATTGGATGTTTCGGTATACTGCCGATAAATCCTTGAAAAATACTATTGGGAAAATAGGTAGAATCTACCGAAAAATACTGATAATCTTTCACAATTTCGTCAATATTACATTCAATCATTGCATCTGTATCAAAATAAACGCCCCCTTTAACATACAAATAATAATACCGGAATAAATCTGCACGATGCTCGCCATAATTAAAAGAAAAAAATTTCTGTATTACGTTGGGAAATTCTGCTACCGGATTGTCGGTAAAAAATGTAATAATCTCATTATCGTCGTAATGTTGATATTCCCACCCTAACGAATGCTCCTTAATCATATCAATGATATACGACTCGGGTTTAGTTCTTGATGTTTGTACTATTACTTTTGGGATAGTCATCCTTATAATGGTGTATGTGATTTCCATTTATACCCTTATTGGCGTAAAATATCAATGATGCGAACTTGAATGTCCAAACGGGTACAACTACAATAAAAAACAATTTCCACCCCATCGAATGTCGATTGTTCATATTAATAATATATGATTTGAAGTTAGTCATCCTTATAATGGTGTATGCGATTTCCATTTATACCCTTATTGGCGTAAAATATCAATGACGCGAACAGATACACCTACAATAAAAAATATTTTATTTTAATTACAGCGAACAATACATTTTTCATTTTTCATTTTTCATTTTTCATTTTTCATTTTTCATTTTATCTTTTTATTCTATGCATTCACCTTCTTTTTTACCACCTTCTTCTTAGGAGCAGGGGTGTCATCGGGATCGTTCACCGGTTCCTGCTTCTTTACGGTCTTCTTTTTCTTTACGGGCTCCTCCTCCGCCTCGGATTGAGACTCATTCTCAATATCGTCATCACTGTCTGCAACTTCAATATTAGTAGTTGGCTGCGCGACCGCTACCTGATCACTATCAACGGGGTCAATTGATGGACTCTCCTCAATCTCCTTCATTTCGTCTTGCGAAAGCTGGATATGACACTTGCCATACACGCTAATCACCTCTCGGGGCTTTACTACAATCTGGTTTACTTTCCAAGTTAGACCCCACCCCTTTCCTCCGAACCAAAGGCCACCGCATTGCAAAACACAAGCGACGCTACTCAATTTAGGTACAAAATCCATAGGTGTCAAATCATCATTCTCGGACGGGAAAATGCGATCCTGACTAGTGTCGTAAATCTCAACACCCCACTTATTATTATAATTAGGAATTCGAGCACGTACTGTAGGGGGCTTCGCATAATCGGTCTTCTTTGTATTCTTATCCTTCGAATACTTCAAGAATGGGAAGAAATTATGCTTTACTACCTCTCTGGATAGATCTTCCCCAAACCACGCCTCACTGTATTTAACAGCATCGTCCAAAATTTGATTTTCAAAGGATTTCATCTTTTCCAAAAACTGGGTCGTGCCAGCAGTCTCATAATCTTCGTTTGGAAAAATAAGAGACATACTAAATTTACCATCGGATTCTCCCTTTTCATCAACATAATCGGCAATACCCCACGTCTTCATTAGGGGGGTTGACAGATGCAAAGCACGATTACTCTGGGTACTAATCAATGTAATTGATTTTGCACCCCGATCATTGATTTTAGGTTGCATATAACGAACATTAGAAGGCTCCCATTCGGGAATACTAACAACAATTGGCTTGGTGGTGGACATATTAAAATATATGTAGAACTGAACTATATGTATTAACTAAGATAATATCTTTATATCAATTTTTATATATATTACTGCAATATCGATTAGAAAATTATAAAAAACAAGGGAATAAAATACAAGGAGAACGTAAAACATTTTTCACTGTTATATTTGAAATGGGACAAATTCCAAAAATAATCAAAACTATTTACATATTTTTATTATACATTTGAAACAACTTTAGGTTATCCTATTTTAAATATAAGGGTGTAAAAATATATAAGTATATTAATAATTATAGTAATATGTGTAATACTAAGAATCGTATGAACGATTATATAACATATGAAAGTTATAATACTAAAAAATATGATTTATATAAATTAAAAGCGCCTATATTGAAAAACTCTTGCCGATGGCATAAACTCAAAGTTACTGGTAAAAAATCTATATTGATTACCAGATTAGAGGATTTATTTACAAGAATAAAATGCTCAATCATTATACAAAAATATATAAGGATGCGACAATGCCATATATATTACACAAACAGAGGTCCGGGAAGTATGCAACGAAAATTATGCAATAATAATTCCGATTTCATAACAATGGAACCATTAAATGAAATAAATTTCGAATATTTTTTTAGTTATATAGACGAGACCAACTTTATTTATGGATTCAATATAGTATCATTGATTAATTTAATAAAACATAAACGTAAATTTGAAAACCCGTATAATCGCGTTATTTTTTCTGATTCAATTAAAAAAAGAATTATAAGATTGTATAATAATACGTGCATAGTAGACAGTCGGTTTCGTAAACAAAATGATATTTTTATTCATAAAGAGACTCCCGTTTATATGAATCGAATAATTAATCGAAATCGTGTCAGTTCCGTTGATAATTATAATCCAATTTTCGATCGGGTGATTTTACTGACACACGAGTTAAACCAACGCTTGGAATATTTAACACATATACGTAGTTTGCGAATAAACGAAAGAGTGGATAGATTGTTTATTGAAATAGACAATTTAGGTAATTATTCTAATAATAGTTGGTTTAATAATCTTTCTCATATGCAATATGTCCGGTTTTACAGAACCCTATATGATATATGGTGCTACCGTGGGCAAATTTCATTTGCGTTGAAGAAAAAAATTTGCCCATTTCACGATCCATTTGTCGGTATATTTAACCGAACTATATATCACAATACGATTACTGTAGAACAAATTAAAAAGGCCTGTTTAATTGTTATGGAAAATTTAATATATTCTTCGGTAGATATTGAATGTAGAAAAATAAGTGCATTGCACGTGCTGTCTTGTTTAACAATAATAAGTCCGGCTGCACGGAGTGCAATGCCTTGGTTATATGAATCAATTGCCTAAAATACTAGTTTACTTGCATATTACGCAGTGAAATGAATAATATAATTTCAATAAATATATTATTCATTTAAATCACTTAAAAAGCTAACCTATTATAATATATATCATCTGTAATGGTAAGAACTGCTAAGACTCCCGAAAAGACGACTAAGGCCGCTAAGGCGAAACCTGTTGAGACCCCCGTTGCTCCCGCAAATGAGGTTCAGGCCGCTGCTCCAGTAGATGCACCTAAAGATGCATTTGACGCAGTTTCTCAGAGAATGACTGTTTTCAGCGCCAAGCTTCAGCAAATGGTAGGATTGTTTTCTACTGTCAAGAACGACTTCAAGACCCTCGAGAAGGCGGTTTCGCGCGAGATGAAGATTGCACAGAAGGCTTCTGCCAAGAAGCGCCAGAATAGCGGAAACCGCAAGCCATCTGGGTTCGTGAAGCCCGCCCGTATCAGTGATGAGCTTGCCGTTTTCTTGGGCAAGGATTCTGGTACTGAGATGTCCCGAACTGACGTGAGTAAGGAGATCAATGCTTACATTGTCAAGCATAGTCTTAAGAATGCTCAGAACGGACGTATCATTCACCCTGACGCCAAGCTCACCAAGCTTCTCAAGGTCGAGAAGAACGACGAGCTCACCTTTTTCAACCTTCAGAGATATATGAAGCCTCACTTTGCCAAGGCAGGTGATCCCGTCGTCGCTTAAATGCGACATATAAAAGATAAAATAGAAATAAAAAATATATAATAAAAAATAAAAATAAAAATTTTTATTATATTCATCAAAGTTTGTTTCAAACGTGTATAGGAAATTTAGTTTCATCGTTTGCATAACAAATAAACCCGCTCGTCTTTAATACTTCGTATAACATACTGGTATTGGGGTTTCTGTTTTCGATAACTATCGTGTCGGCATATTTTCGATGTTGTTCATAATCAATATGATATAAGTTTTTAATTTTATCAATTTCAACAACGTCGATGTCTATGTTCTTATTCGTATTCAACCAAGTATAAAAATGGATTTCAATATTTGCATTTTTATATTCTCGAAATAATTGTATTAATTCTTCTATTTCAAAATAATGAGTATTATTGTAATCATTGCATACTAACAACAGTAATAGTTTGAATGTATTATAATCTACAGCGAGTTCGTTAAATATCTCTTGCGTATTGTGTTCTATCATTGTATGATTCAATATGCTGAAATTACGTAGTACGATTGGGCAGTTATACATAAACATATCGGTGTCGTCGCTCAAACAAGCATCCGCCCTTCCTGCTAAAACCATATAACAACAAAATACATCGGACTCCCCTACTGCTGTGTAATAACTAACGCCGTACAAATCCATCAACTGTTTTACTTTATTTACATCATTTTCGTTTATTTTCACTATTTTCCGTTTCAAACCGTCCAATTCTTGTTTCATCGCACTATCATAGCGACCATTCATCGACAATAATAACTCATTATACTTGGTTTGGGCCAAGTATCGGTCTTCTCTCCGCCGTTTAATCGTTTCGTATTTCTCCACGGGCGGTTTGCCGTCAAATACAAACAGGGGAGTTATGTTATATTGCCTAAAAATAGATATCATAGTGTACATATTTTCAATTAATGCATTGTCAGTATTAAATCTATACAAATAAATAGACGTATCTATTACAATAGTTTTATTTGTATAGCTCCCTATATGTTTTTTTTGAATACTTGATGTTGTACATTTTTGTCTCAAAAATTTATTTAGATTTCTTATTCCCATTGATAAGTTTTTTTGGTTATTATGATATTATATTGTTGATATCTATATTATCAATTTTTAATATGCACCTATACTAATAATGAAAATATCTAAAACTGTTATTTTAGAGTTATCCAATGAGTTTCAAATATATTACAATAAAATCAATAAAATGAATATTACGATTCAAGAAAAAAGCATAAACGATGAGGATCTTAACAATATACCCGATTTTTCATCATACCCATCAATTATTCAAACAAAAATACGATCTATGACCAAGAAAATGCATACATACAATTTCAAAACAAAGCTGCATTCTTTTACCATACATATTATTAGTGAAAATGAAAATATAAATACTGTTCAAAATATAATTATGCTTATATACTCTTGGTTAAATATAGTTGAAACAAAAAGGAACGACAAATGCTCTGATAATATTTCTATTTATCTTACATTAACCGATTCTTTAAAACTACTGCCATCTATTCCTAATAAAGTATTAGATAGAGAACATATTAATACTGCATTTACATATTCTTGCAAAAAAGACAATAATATTCATATTTTCAGAAAGGAAGAATGGTTCAAAGTTTTTATTCACGAAACTTTTCATTGTTTTGGTCTAGACTTTTCTCATACAGATTCTAATATTACAAATAAAATGGCTTCTCGAATATACCATTTAAACACGGACTTTCGTATTTATGAAAGTTATTGTGAAACATGGGCGACTATTTGTAATTGTTTGGTTATTTCATCACTTCGATACAAAAATAAACCACGAATCATTGAACGCACATTCGAATTATTAAAAAAAGAGATTCAACACTCTTTGTTTCAATGTAATAAACTTTTGCATTATTACAATACCAAATACAAGGATTTTTACGAGTCTGATAATAATTCACAATTCAATCGAATAATGAAATATAAAGAAAATACTCCCAGTATTTCATATTATTTTTTCAAAACCGCATTGTTGTACGATTACAATACGTTTATTAATTGGTGTCATAATAACAACGAAAATGTTTTGAATTTTAATAATCAAAAAAATATATATACTAAAATCGAGAACTATTGTTTGTTAATCAATTCATTATCAAAAAATAATACATACACGAACGAATTTGAGAAGAGTTATCAAGAGGTTAAAGAAATGAAAGTAAATAATATTTATGATTTAAGAACATTGAGAATGACCATTAATGATATTCCGATCTAATCATTTTTCATAGATTTCAAAAAATAATCTTTCTATATTGTATAATGGGTACAACGTCTTCTAAAAAAAACCCTACATCGAAGGTTAACCCCGCAGTTGTTGAACCCGTAGGTGATGAACTTGTACCGAAGGTTAACCCCGCAGTTGTTAAACCCGCAGTTGTTAAACCCGCAGTTGTTGACCTTGAAAAATGGTATAAAGAAAAAGAAAATAAGGAGGTAGTAATTGGCAAAATAGATGAGATTAGTCTAAAGAATGCCATTGTTAAATTAAAAGATGGGCTTGCTTTGAAACTAGTATCCGCTGGAGAGTCCGCAATCTTAAGAATTATCAATAATTCCAATGAGGATAAATTTCAAATAGGTATAGCACACCCGGATGGTCCGGATGATACTCGTTATAAGAAAGAGTTTAAAAACAAAATAGAGGCGGATATGAAAACACAAAATGGTGGTAAAAAAAAACTCGTCGTAATCAAAAAACCAAGAAATATAGGAAAAATCGAAGGAAAACGAATCGCCGTAAAAAATAACCTTGTATTACTAGTTTGCGATAATTTTTATATTTACAATAAAAAATACATACCAGTTGATATGTATTTTTATTTTTTATTTTAGTTTTTCATTTTTACATTAAATCCTCCATCGTCAATGGAATGTCGTTCTTTTCTACAATGTCTTCAGGGTATTTATTTCTGATAGTTTTCAACTCTGCGGTGAGAAGTCTAATCTCCTCCTCTTTTTCTTGAAGTGTTTCTAGCAATCTTTTGTTTGTAGCATATACCTGTTCAATATTTTGAGAATAATCCTTAGGGGTTTCGATAGGCTTATGGTTAATCTTAAACAATAGATGCGCATTGTTATGATTTTGGTTATTGGATTGAAACTTAAAGAACGCATCTTCGTGATTGAATCCAAAATGTCTGAACTTTCCACGAGTAGTCAATTGGTTTCGCATTTCTTGCGTATTTTCATTGTCATAGAGACATTCAAAATGAATGAATGCACAGGTTTGGGGAGTTTTGAAGTTAGGCACTTCTCTTGTTGCAAAATCGATACGCTTGATTTTACCAATTCTCATACAATTCTCAATGTAATATTTCAAATACTTGGGTTCAAATCTCTGAACCTCCGCGTTAGCGGAAGTATTGAAAAATAGAGTAGGGGGGATGACAGGTACATACAAACTTGTGTTTGCGTCATCTTCCAATTGCAAGACTTTGCAATTCTTAGACGCATCAACTGGAAACATAAAACTGGAATCGGTGGACATTATTATTAAATTATACTTATAAAGTGTTTAATTACTCTCTATAGATAAGTATGTTCATTAATCAATTTTTAACAAAAATTTCACATAATGAAAAATACATTTTTACAAACATATCAACACACGTTCTCCTATTTTTTCGATTGTATTTTCAAGGAATTATATGTTGCGATTTGTTTTTTCTTATACAATTTTTCAAATGCTTTGGTCAGTTTGATTCGTCTATTTTCGAAATCCCTACGTTTTTTGTTAATCCTTTTGGTTTCCTTCTCTTCGGTGCGCC
>Ga0257127_1001023_pt1 | contig 21269 bp, 38 predicted proteins | sample SI060_135mmetaG_FD_190152 | JGI IMG/M metagenome (GOLD analysis project Ga0257127, IMG submission 190152) | Marine microbial communities from Saanich Inlet, British Columbia, Canada - SI060_135m | ecosystem: Environmental > Aquatic > Marine > Inlet | place: Canada: British Columbia | collected... | reverse complement strand
ATTTAACTACAGTATATTATTTGTTATTAAAGAGGGAAGTCCAAAAGATGTATTCTTAGTTATGACATCGTATCCAAATCGTCCTAAAATAGCGGGAAATATGACTAAGTGGGAAGTGTGATGAATATAAATATTATTAGGAGAAATATATGAAAAGTTTTGGAACACACCTACAAGAGGCGGTGGATGAGAAAAAATATAAATTAGTAATTCTTTCTCATGATGACCCACATGACCCTAATGAAACATGGATACTCATTAGGGATAAAGCTGAAGCATTAGGTCTTAAAGTATTACTTGCTGAGTTTGTTGGAACATATACCAAAAAGACACCAGATGGTAAACGGTTCATACATTCGTTTGGATTGGATAAAGAAGGTAAAGTTATTATGCCATCTGCCAAGAATAAAAATGTAGAGTATGCTAAACCATTTGAGATAGACCCAAGCGACACTTTGATAATGGCCAGAGGTATTGGAACATCCGCCAAATCTGGAAATCGTTCATGGGGTGATATGTGTAAGGTGTTTGAATATGAAGGTTATACAGTCATAAACTCTACAGAATGTCATAATATATGTAATGATAAGTGGATGAACAATTTGATATTCAAAAGAGAGAATTTTAATACACCGAAAACTGTTAGAATAAACCATCCAGAAGGAGCCAAATGGGCATTGGAAGAGTTGGATGCTGACTTTCCACTCATTCTAAAGACGGCAGCTGGTTCTAGGGGTATTGGTGTGATGTGGATAGAGAGTGAAAAGGCGTTACATGGTTTGGTTCAATTGTTGTATAGAGAAGATGAATACATTGATATCCTCATACAAGAATACATAAAGACTGATTATGATGTTAGAGTTATAGTATGTGCAGGTAAGATACTTGGAGCTATAAAAAGACCAATAGTAGATGGTGATTTTAGAAGTAATGTATCACAAGGTTCAGAACCAGAACTACACGAACTGACAGAGATAGAAGCTTCCGAGTCTATACGAGCAGCGGATGCGGTAGGTGGGTTACTTACAGGAGTTGACTTTATTCCTGCTAAAAATAGGCTAAAAGACAAGCCATATTTCATAGAAGTGAATTCCACACCGGGCCTGATGGGTATAGAATCCACATTATCCGGGGCTGCAGCTAAACCTTTGGGTAAAAAACTTAAACAAGAAGGCACCAGTATTACTACAGAAATATTAAAACGATTCTTAGACCGTAAACATTGGGTAGGAAGTAAAAGAAAATGAAAACATTTAAATCATATCTAAACGAAGCTAGAGGAACGAGCCTATCTGGTTTGTTATTTCTTCCAAGAATCGGTTACTATGACCAACTGATGATTCCTATATCTTCATCTATGTTCAAAAGAATATGGCCAGATACACTACGAGCTACAGTATTTCATACAACGGATGGAGATGGTGTTAGGAATATAGCCAAACTTCAAGGAAAGAAAAAACAAATATCTGCATTTTTCTCAATGTTTTCTCGTTATATGGAAGTTGGTGTTGCAACTCAAGGTGGTGTTCATTCAGTATTGGAGATGGATGCAGATGTTCTTCTATCTGCTAAAGGTGATGTAATGAGTCATTTAGATCAAAATGGTAGAAGGTGGACATCTATAAGTGACCTTAAAGAAACTTCACGGTGGACAAAGTTTACTGCAGTAGAGAAAGACCTTGAAAAAATGTTTGACGCTCTGGTTAAGAAATATCTCAAAAGGGGTGAGTTTCAAGAGAACGCAACAGTATGGGAACTTTGGAGAATGGCGGAGAGAAAGGTAGACAAAAAAACAATGAGTATGATAATAAAAGATTATATGGATGGAATGGAAAAGGTTATCAAGAAAAATATTGATACATTTGAGAATGCCATGTTGAGTTACGCAAAGAAACGATCAACCGATTTATCGTGGGATGAGCAAATAGTCAATAACTTTAAGGTCAAGACCGCTCACTTTTTTAAACTAAAACTAAAAATTGCTCAGACTGAGAAAGAAGCATCCTTGTATCCAGAACACCAAGAATTGATGGAGTTTGCAAAGTCTAAAGGATGGAAAGTAAAAGTGTGGGATGCACCTATAGAGTTAGAAATATACACAAGAGAAGTTGCTAAAAAGGAACTAGGAAAATGAAAACATTTCAAGATTTTATAAATGAAGGCGTTAATGACCCAGGCATCTTCAAAGCATTCTTCACTGCTGGTGGGCCAGGCTCTGGTAAATCTCATGTTGCTAGAGAATCTGGTGCTGGTAAAATGAATCCTTACGGACTAAAGGTAGTTGACTCAGACCCACTATTCACTAAAATGTTAAAGGATGCTGGTAAAGCAACTACTGCAAAGGACATACATTCAGATGAGGGTCAAGCCATAAGAGACAGAGCCAAAGCACTTATCACCAAACAAGAAAAGAACTATATGGATGGTCGCCTTGGACTCTTGATTGATGGAACTGGTAAAGACTATAACAAGATAAAGAACGCATCTGATAAACTTAAAGTTTTAGGATATGATACTTATATGATATTTGTCAATACTTCTTTAGATGTTGCTCTACAAAGGAATGAAGCACGGCCTAGAAGTCTAGATGAGGATGAAGTGAAAAAGATGTGGGATGCAGTTCAAAAGAATATGGGAAAATTTCAGTCCTATTTCGGTAGAAGTAGTTTTCTCCTAGTAGACAACAATTCCGCCGGTGAAGATGTTTTCACTAAAATATTTGTAGAAATTGGAAAACTAATTGATACAAAACCATCAAGTAGAGCAGCAAATGCTTGGATAAAGAATCAGCACGTTATCAACAGAAGGGGTTGACAAATCCTACAGATGTGGTATAATAATACTATTGACTGACAACTTCACCTTCCCTACATTATGAGCATAATTACTGATACAAAATATCTGAGTCTTCTCTCTCCGCGATTAGACCGCTTCAAGAAAGTCAGAGACTATCTCTGGAACTTTCGTTGTCCTCAATGTGGAGATTCCCAAACATCAAAATCTAAAGCAAGAGGGTATGTCTATCGTAAAAAGACAGACTTGTTCTTCAAGTGTCATAACTGTGGTGCAGGTCAGTCTGTAGGCAATCTTATCAAAGACCTTGATCCATTTCTCCATAAACAATATCTCATGGAGAGATACCGAGCGGGTGAAACTGGTAAAAGAAAATCTAAAGCACCAGAGTTTAAATTTGAAACACCAAAATTCAAGCCAAAGCAAACTCATATAGATTTACCATCTATAGAATCCTTACCAAAAGAACACTATGCAAGAGTTTATTGTGAACATAGAGTAATACCTCAACAATTTATGAACAAAATCTTCTATGCAGAGGATTTCAAGAATTGGGCCCTTTCAGTATGTCAAGTCGATTATTCAAATTTGATGAATAAAGAACCAAGGCTAGTGATACCCTTTTTCGATAAAGCCAACCAGCTTATCGGAGCTCAGGGGCGGGCCCTACAAGAATCTAAGATTAGATATGTGACAGTCAAGGTACATGAAGATGCACCAAAGGTATTTGGACTTGAAAGGTGGAAATCAGACCAACATACATATTTGGTAGAAGGGCCAATTGACTCGTTCTTTCTTCCAAACTGTCTCGCAATGGCTGGTGCAGATATGTCCGATTTGAGTATCCTCAATAAAGACAAGACCACACTCATATTTGATAATGAACCAAGAAACTTTCAAATAATAAAAGGTATGATAAGGTTCTTGAAGAGTGGTTGGAAGGTTGTGGTATGGCCCAATTCTGTTATATGTAAAGATATAAATGACATGGTTCTATCCAGCATAAAAGATGCTCGGTTAGTTGAAATTATAAATACAAATACTTACTCTGGTCAGCGGGGTGAGTGGGAAGTGAAAAGTTGGAAAAAAGTTTAGGTATGAAAGATATCCATCAACTAGGATTTGTAAAACTTCTAGATGTGATGGGTGACGATGAAGAAGTAGAAAACTCTGCTCGTATTAGTTATGGAGAAGGAACAAGAAAGACAAATCAAACGCGGAACCTAATCCGCTACCTTATGAGACATAGACACACCTCACCCTTTGAGATGTGTGAAGTCAAGTTCCATTTGAAATTACCAATTTTCATTATGAGACAACTCGTAAGACACAGGACGGCAAACCTAAACGAGTATTCTGGCCGTTACTCCGTGATGAGTAACGAATTTTATCTGCCTGAGGGTGATTACCTCGCCAAACAATCCACGACAAATAACCAAGGTAGAGATGAACCTCTGCCGAATAAAGGTTCACTGCAATATGAATTCAATAGGATTTATGATAATGCGACTATCGCGTATCAAGTTCTATTAGAAGAAGATCTTTCCAGAGAATTGGCGAGAGCGGTGTTACCTGTTGCTAATTACACTGAATGTATATGGAAGATTGATTTACATAATTTCTTTCATTTTGTAAAATTGAGAGCTGATAGTCATGCTCAAAGAGAAATTAGAGACTACGCAGATGCAATGTATGAATTGGTGAAACCCAATTTTCCTTTATGTTGTGAAGCATTTGAAGATTACAGACAAGAGGCAGTAACCTTTTCAAAACAGGAGATGGAAATTATCAAGGACAATATAGGCGGTAGTTGGACTATGGATAACTACAATCTATCGGAACGAGAATCAACGGAATTTTTAGAAAAAATAAAAAAAGGAGAGACAGAATGAGATTACCAACAGTTTATCAAGAATACATCCACCTATCCAGATACGCTAGATGGGATTACAATTTAAAGAGAAGAGAAACATGGGATGAGACAGTTGGTAGATATTTTACTTTTTTTACAGAACACTTACAAGAGAAACACGATTACAAATTAGAAAACGGAGAACGAACAGAGTTAGAGAACGCAGTCAAAAACCTCCAAGTCATGCCCTCAATGCGGTGTCTGATGACTGCAGGGCCTGCTCTCAAGAAAGAAAATGTAGCAGGATATAATTGTTCCTATGCTAAGGTAGATAGTCCAAGATCGTTTGATGAGATCCTTTATGTATTGATGAATGGTACAGGAGTAGGATTTTCTGTTGAAGAAGAACACACAAGTCAACTACCAGCAGTTCCAGATGAACTATATGATACTGATACCGTTATAGTAGTTACAGATTCAAAGTTAGGTTGGGCGAAGGCATTTAAAGAATTGATATCACTATTATATGGTGGTCATATTCCAAAGTGGGATGTATCTAAGGTAAGAGAAGCCGGTGCACCCCTCAAGACCTTTGGTGGACGGGCATCTGGCCCAGCACCATTAGTGGATTTGTTTAAATTTACAATAAATACCTTTAAGAACGCTTTAGGTAGGAAATTAAAACCAGTAGAATGCCATGATATCGTATGCAAGACAGCAGAAATCGTGGTTGTGGGGGGCGTTCGTAGGAGCGCTCTCATCAGCCTGTCTAATCTTAATGATCGTGAGATGCGTTTCGCCAAGCACGGTGATTGGTATAATCACAACGTCCAAAGAGCCCTCGCGAACAACTCGGTTAACTATAAAGAAAAACCAGATGTTGGTACTTTCATGCGAGAGTGGCTTTCCCTATACGATTCAAAGTCAGGAGAACGAGGAATTTATAATGGCATGTCAGCCAAAAAAACAGTTGAACAATTAAATGAAAGATATAAAGATGGAGATGGAGAATTTATTACAAGACGAATCGCTAAAGAGGACTTTGGCACAAATCCTTGCAGTGAGATCATTTTACGGTCACGAGAATTCTGTAACCTCTCAGAGTGCGTTGTCAGACGAGAAGACACTCGCGAATCTCTCAAAGAAAAGGTTAGAACTGCAGCTATCCTTGGAACATTTCAATCTACCCTTACCGAGTTCAAATACCTTTCAAGAGAGTGGAAAAAGAATTGTGAAGAGGAACGATTATTGGGAGTATCACTTACAGGAATAATGGACAATCCACTTACAAATGGATCTAAAAAAGGTTTAGCAGAATTACTTGAAGAATTACGAAATGTGGCTTATGAAACGAATAAAGAATGGTCTGAAAAACTTGGTATCCCTACTAGTGCAGCAATCACGTGCGTTAAACCGAGCGGGACTGTTTCACAGCTCGTTGATTCTGCTTCTGGTATTCATGCAAGACACAATCCTTTTTATATTAGGACTGTAAGAGCAGACAATAAAGACCCTCTTTGTAAACTCATGCAAGATATGGAATTTCCAAATGAGGCAGATGTGACAAAACCAGAACATACAACAGTTTTTTCGTTTCCAATGAAAACTCCAAAAGGAGCAATATGTCGTATGGATATGACTGCATTGGAACAATTAGAACTATGGAAAGTTTATGCAACGAATTGGTGTGAACATAAACCATCTGTTACAATCTCCGTAAAGGAAGATGAGTGGGTTGAAGTAGCAGCTTGGGTGTACGAACACTTTGATTCTATTAGTGGTATATCATTTCTTCCATTCAGTGATCATGTATATCGTCAGGCACCATATCAAGATTGTACTGAGGAAGAGTACAAAGAAGCCTTAAAAACAATGCCAAAAAATGTGGATTGGGCAGAGTTATCAAAATACGAATCACAAGACTACACCATAGCAAGTCAAGAGTTGGCATGTACGGCAGGGGGTTGTGAAATAATTTAATAAGGACTAGATGAAACATACATTAATCATCATTATATTTACAATATTATTCACAGGATGTACAATAAACATGACACCATCACAGGAACAAGTGGAGAAAAAAGTTCCTGCTCAAATAGAGATGAAACAAGCTGAACAGGTTACTCACAACCCTTGGCCTCAAGAGAAGAAAGAGTATTGGTATGCCCGATACTTTCATACAATGGCGAGTTATCCTTCAATTCAGCAGATGTTACAACCACATGAAGTATTTGAAATAGTTAAGTGTACCATATCAAAATACGAAGAAGACCACGACTACGAATGGTTCCTAGCTAATCTTGGAGAGATAAGGATACTCACACCTGCTAATAATAAGTATGTTTATGATACTACAACAGTGTGTGCGAATATAACAAAAGCTAAGAATAAAAAACCAGTAGATGTTAGAGATACTATTTAACTTAAATGAAGGAAATTTGATGCCCATAAACATTAAAATAAATGAAGATGACTATATACTTTATGAGATATTGTGCGATTACTGCGACGAAGAATACACAATTAAGTATATGATGAAAGACAGACCTAAACATTCTATTGAGTGTTGTCCTTTTTGCAGTAATTTAATTGAAGAACCTGCAGAGAGTGTAAATGATGAAGAAACTGGCTGGGATTGATTATTCACTAACATCTCCTGCAATATGTGTATGGAAAGAAACCAATGATAATAGACAGTTTAACTTTAATATGTGTGATGTATATTATTTGGAAACTGCACAACGACTCAAACGGGCCACCCCACATGAGATTTTAAATTTACACGCAGACATTTATCCAGAATGGAACACGGAGGAACAGAGACATGATTTACTTTCGGATTGGGCAATGAATATCATTGATGGATGTGAGGTATTCATAGAGGGATACGCATTTGCTACTTCTGGTAAATCTTATGTTCGTTCTGTTGCAGAAAATTCTGGATTACTCAAACATAAAATGTATAAAGCAAACCAGACCTTCACATCAATACCACCCACAGTTATTAAAAAATATGCCACAGGGAAGGGTAATGCGAACAAGGAATTAATGTGTGACGCATTTTATGAGGAATCTAATACACCATCAGACCTTCAGAAAACCCTTAGACCAAAATCAAATAAACTAACGAATCCTACAACTGATATTGTAGATTCTTATTGGATATGTAAATACGGCTGGAGAGAGCTTCTTGCACGACTCAACTGACAACTTCCATCAACTCTTTGAAATCATGAATCAAAGTACTCTGAGAAAGAGACAGAAGAGAGAATGGTATCATAGAAATAAAGAAGTAGTCCTTGAACAACAAAAGAGTAGTGAAAAGAAAAAGAAAAGTCAGAAGGAATGGTATAAGAACAATAAAGAAAAATGTATAACTAGAGCCAAACAATGGAATGAGGATAACCCTTCAGCAAGGAAGCTAATAATGGAAAGACATAAAATTAAAAATAACCCAAAGAGAGTGTGGTCAGATGGAAGTTGAACTGGATAATGAGGTAAGGAAAATGAGAATCATCAACTATCTAGATTATATGGATGATAGGGCGCTGCAAGACATAACTGTAGCTTTATATAATTTATCTAAACGAAGACAAGAAATTAGTAACAAAAAACAAATGGAGCAGGTGGATGAGACAGGAGAATAAATATGAAAAGTTGCCAAATAGTATGTATCCAAAAGTTAGACAACAAGTAGTGGATAGAATAGCAACATTTGAAAAGGTTTTAGAAGACCATGCTGCTGCACAGAAGGAATCTCTAAAAATGATTTATGAACAACTTGAAGAAGCAAAAAACGATTTAAAATACCTAGATGAAGTTAATTGAAAATGGACTTTAAAAAAATAATATACGTTGATATTGACGGAACAATATGCGACACTCCATTTCAACATGGCATTGATGTGCCATCACAGTATAGTCAAGCTACACCCCACTATGCTAGAATAGATGTTATTAATGCTTTATATGATGAAGGACATAACATCACATATTGGACTGCAAGGGGGTGTGTATCGGGGGAAGATTTTACAGAACTCACTCGTAATCAATTAGAAGAGTGGGGATGTCAGTATCATCACTTAGAGATAGGAAACAAGCCACATTTTGATATGTATATTTGCGACAAATCGTTCAACAGTGAATCCTTTTTCCACTATAAGGAGAGGGAATTGCCGTAACACAAACTTACATGGAGGTAGTCGTATATGGTGGAAATCATAATCAAAAAATGGACGGTTGCATCAGTGCAGGTTGTCTATTATATTCCAGATTATTTGAGTATAGTGAATGAATTTGTTTGGCAAACGAAAGATCAACTACCAGACTATCCACGAATTGGAAAGTTCTTGGACTATTGGGATAAGAACATTGAGGGCCCAATCAAAGAAGCCTACATATACGATCACGGTATACCTAAAATTAGGCATGTAGATAGAAGATTTAAATTCAATTAGGAAACCCATGTTTACTATAAAATATTGTCCAACCTGAAACTATTATCCTCAAGCAACCAGTTTGGCTGCTCACATTAATAACAATCTTTTGGATACGTGCGAAATAGAAGAGGGAAAACGAAGCCAATTTGATATATTTCGTAGTGGAAAACTATTTCTCTCCAAAGAAACCTTGGGCAGATTCCCCACAAAAGAAGATGTGGATGACATGATAGAACAATTAGAATCATTTCCAGAATAAAAATATTATTACTTAGACCTTCCTAAACACCATTCAACGACTTGACAAATACAAAAAAATAGTGTATAATAGCTATATGAAATAGTTTTCTATATCCTACTGGTGTTCCTGTATGGTTTTTACACTATATTTCCGTGTAGACCCGAATTATGAACAACCAGACACTATACACAGCTAAAAATAGAGAGATAACATGCACAAAGCAGTATTAATTTTAGTGATGATGATGTCAACAATATTCGTTGGATGTGAAGCAGTAAGACAAATTCAAACAGGATGTTATGGTTATTGGGAAGACAGCGGTATGAAGAGAGGAACAAGAGGAACGAGGAAGGATTTCTCAAAACCTTATCGTCAATGTGTAGAGAAGTCCGCACCACATAGAAACACCGAACAAAAACCATACGGATGATTATAACAACTACAGCAATGTTAGTAGTTCAGTCTATTATTTTAACATGGATTATAATAACCAGCCCAGAACCATGTCCACAAGAGTATGTGGGTAATGTTGAGTATTGTGAACTTACATATGTTGGATATAACCCCCATGCTGCTTGGCCGAGAACTCAATGGTCGCTAAAGGAAGAGTAACACATGGATAACAAACAAGAAGAAACAATGGCAAATACTGCTACAAATTTAGACAATCTAATGACAAGAATAGCAGCAGTTCCACTCGATGAAATAAGACTATCAGTATTGCGAGATGAAGTAGAAGTACACAAATCGCGATTACAACCATCTGGTACAGGTACTATTCACACTACTATCTCTGGTATTGAACAAAGAATAAAGGAAATACAAAAATGAAAGCAACAATTTACAGAGGATTATCATGTAGTTGGTGTGATAGAGTAAAGACCTTACTCAAAGACAATGATTATGAAATAGAAGAAATCATGATAAACAAGACGATACTTGAAGAAATACAAACCAAGTACGATACAACAATACGAACAGTTCCACAAGTAGTGATTGATGATACTCTGATAGGAGGATTTGCAGAGGTCAGAGCTATGATGCGGGGCATTAATTCAATCAATAAGGTATAAAGAATATGCATAAAACATCACAAAAAGTAGACGATACATTATTTCTAGGAGTACTCGCCGCAATAACATTAGCACTATTGATATGGACTTCTCTAGTGGTATATGACATAAAACAAGATGTAAAAGAAATAAAAATTACAGTCAATGATATGCACCAAACTTACTCTGAAATGTTAAGACCACAAGCAGACAAAGTGGATACAGATATCTCAGCGAAATCATTAGACTAATCAAAGAGACAGCAGAGGGATTAAACGGTAACGATATGATATCAAATAACAACATCATTATAAGGAACCAATGAAATCGCAAAAACAGAAAGAACAATCATATGGATACGCGAGAGACGCTATCATACGCTCTTTACTCTCACATTACAAGATTAAACTTGAAGAGCTCTCTATAGAAGAATTAGAACAAAAGCTTTACGCAGAAGAAGCGACTATCAAGTTCAAAGAGATGCCATTCAGCGCGGGCAGTCTCTTGAACATCGGATTAGAACAGGCCATCAAAAACCCGATTCATACAGACCCACCACAGAAGGTTATATACAATCAAGAATAGAAGAACTGAAAGGACATTAACATGGACACTTCATTTGAAACAGAAACTAAGAACAACACAGCGAATACATGGGCATCATTCTGGTATATGATATTCATCACATCTATTATAGTAGCTAGTTGGGGTGAACCAGACCTAATCGACGCGTTCATATATTACCTTTCAGATGGGTATTACAAATGAAAGAAATAACACACATCAAAGGAACAAGAGTAAGAGCTCATACACAGAAAATGTACAAGGTAGGAATGGCACCCAACCTTTACGGATTATGGTCAGAAGATTCGCTAGATAGAATCACTGGAATAGAAGGAGCGATACAATACTCACATGAAAGAACTATCTACTACCTGAACGAAAAGAGAACAACAGTATGAATAAGACTAGACACAAAGGAGATGAATCAACCATAGCATTCTGGTTGCACATGAAGGCTCTCTATAAGGATGAACAGTAACAGTAACACAGTAGGGATGACTTGTTGCACCCCCGAGCGTTATTCATAGGGGCAATTCGGTGCGATTGGGTGCGCTTAGGTGCGCTGAATTAAATGGCAAATAAACCTGCGCTATGTCGCGCTAGTCAGTCATCTTAATCCCCCCATTTACGCCTGTCCCAGCACACACCAATGACTACTACACACCAATGCAGCTCTCAACACGACCCCCACCCTGCAGAAAATCCTATAAACAGCGCACAATTATACACGAACAACGGCCAAATGGCACGATACTTGAAGGTAGCGCTTGGCACGGCACTTGTATTACTCACTAGGCATTTATTACCTACCCCCTCAAACGGAGCGCGGCCTCTGTATTCCCTCTAATACCAACGGCGTAATAATTGCAGAATTGTATTGACAAGCGGCACTCAAAGGAGGATAATTATATACATCGGCTGGCAAGAGAGAAACTTTTGCTAGTATAACCCAAACGAGAGATGAGTATGACTAAAGAGATGAGAAAGAAACTTCTTCAGGACGTGTTAGAGAACTGGAAACACAAGAAGAGGATGGAAGATGAATATAACCAAGCCCTTGTTGAAATGGGCTACACCCTAAAGGAGATTAATTGAGTATGATTGACTTGACAGGCACACACGAAGAGAACATGGCCGCTATAGACAGCGCGTCTATATCAGATGGGTTCAAGGCTCATGTGAGAAAAGAACTCAGAGAACACTTTGACAGTATGGACTATGTACCAGATTACATCTCTGGATGGGGGTGTAAGAAGAAGTGTTGTAAGTAACGAGTAACACGGCCGCCAAAAGCTCTTGACAAAGCTCTTGACAAGTGGTATAATATAGGTGTAGGGGTTAAATGAATGATTGTTTATCACTTACATTAACTAGCACAACGATAACAGTAACCGCAATCACAGGAGCGCAATGATTACCATTAAACTGAAACCCAATGACCACTTTGAACGAGCTATCACTAAGCTCAAGAACACTGTAATCAAGGAGGGCCTCTATAAGGAACTCAAGGACAGGCGGTACTACGCCAAGCCGTCCAAGAAAAAGAAACTCAAGAGAGAAGAGGCAGCACGACAGAGAGTCAAAGACCTGCACAAGGACATCCGTGCGGCACTCAAAGATGAGGAAAACTTTCTGCAATAGAGCGCAGAAAGAACTTGACAAACGGCATCCGATTCTGTATAATAGTAGTTGAAGGTGAGAGAGGAATGTGAGAACCCCTCTGGAATCTTCCCTGTCTCAAGGTGAGTGGGTGACTGATCTTCTCAATCAGATTACCGGCAGGAAAGAGAGTGAATATTACTCTCATTAACTAGGTGAGGTTCGATTCCTTTCCTAGTCACCTATTACTCAGTAAAACAAACAAGACCTTATAACCCATATAGAGATAGCCATTGTAGTAGACGTAGACCTTAACCAGAATAGGGAGAACTAACCGGTAAAATCTTTTGACCAGTTCAACTCCCCCCTCATGGTATCCCCCACACAGAGTGGTGACGGCTGATTGGATACAGGGAATGAGAATTACTTTGTTATAACCTACACGGATAGAGTATGAAACAGAAAGACATGAAGAGAGTAAAGACAGTAGTAGATCATGGTAGTAAGGTGACCATGCAAGAACTAGTCTGTGATGGAGTAGTTGCCAACACAGTGCCGATGATGAGAGTCACAGGTACTACAGTGATCGATGGTGTGAAGTACAAGACACTCACATTCTAACCACTTGACACGGTGGAGTAATCGTGGTATAATATAAGTAATAAGTGGAAGTGGCTGCAGTCAGAGCACTGAGCCGCACACCACTAATATTAATCTTAACCCAATAGAAAGAATACAGGTGTCTATGACATAGCGTGCACAGTGGAGAGGGGAAGAACCACTATAATAAACTCTTCCCCACTGCAACTGATGGGGGGCCCTTTCGTGGGGTGCCGATTTAGGGTAGGCCGGTTTTATACTGTAGCGAACAATGGGGGTAAGGTATCCAACCTTACCGTAGCACCCACCTAAAATATTCCGATAACAATTTACAACAGAGAAGGGTGTCCCCACTTTATTACAGATTGAATTCGTTTATGAGGGATACCTTACGACAATTAGACAGGGGTCGTTTTATATAGGATTGAATGCGTACTGTGGGGATACCTTAGAGTAATTATAGAGTAACCCTGTTTTTATGAGGATTGAATGCGTACTGTGGGGATACCTTAGAGAGAAGAACAGTTAAGAGCCACACGCAGTTACACTGAGATGCACAAAGTTTTCCAATGTGGAGCACGGCATCTCCTATCAAGATACAATTGAGAGAAGTAACTCCACCGAAGAATAAAATAACAATGATTTAGAAACCATAAAATGAGTAAAGAAATTAGAGAAGAAGACCTTATAGTAAAAACAACTTTTGAAACCAATCTTAACAATTTAGACGTAAGTAAAGTTCTATATGGATTTCAAGGATTAGACCCTGGCTCGGATAAACTGCCAGAGGGAGTTCATTATGTGAGGAGAAAATCTAAAAATGTTAAAGAGATTTTGTATCGTCTGATAGATAATCCTTATCGTTATGATGGAAAAGATGAAAAACATTGTAATGATCTAGGGAGATTTATTGGTATAAAGGGGTATGATTATAGTCAACCACCACCTGTTATAGAATTCATACCTAATGGTATTCGTGATAAAGGTAAGGGTAAGAAGTATTTTTATCTTTGTTATTCGGGTGCTCAGAGGTCAGAAGCATTATTAGATCAAAATATAGATAAATGGATATATGATGAGTATCGGTATGATTCTGATAAAGCAAGACAGTGGCATATTGCTGGATTAAATGGAAGTCATCCACCAGCTTTAGTATCTAGTCCAATGGATGCTATCAATCATTCTGTTAGACTCATCAACGAAGAAAAATTAGATGTAGGTGAACTTGAAAAATTTATCGAAATTAAATATCCTTCTCTTAGTGATCAAGATGGAATTATTTCAAAAATTAAGAAACAATATGAACATCGTGATGAGGCAATTCTTACTTCTAAAGATGTAAAAACCGAGATGAATAAACAAGGTCTTGGAGTTGGTGGTAAAGTAATAAATGGATATGCAAATTGGGCATGTAAAGAGGGATACGAAGATAGAAGAGCAATACAATCTCTTTTGAAATATTGGAAGGATGGTATAAAATCGATTATCTACTTGTATGTTAATGGATCAACATCTAAAGAATCTTTATCTGAAAAAAGATGGAAAACAGTTGATGCATGGAGTGATATTGAATCCGCATTAGTGCTAGTATTTGAAGAATGGAAAAAAACTGGTGAGATAGTTTTTCCTTGGGATATTAAAGGATTTATATCACAGAGAAACAAAGAAGGTGAAACAGGAATACTTACTCATGATCAAATTGAACCAAGAAAGTTGCTTGAAAAAAATGCGTGAAGCTAACTAATCGGGGTGGCCCTGTTTTGTGTGGGTTGAAAAGCTGCACGTGGGAGTCCCCCCTACCATATAATACTCAAATATAAAATACTATAAAAACGAAATACAACAAACGACAGCTAAATACAGCCGCCAAGAACACCAAGATACTGCAGGCCGTTATGGCTACGCTGGAATCTTTGACTAATACCGTCCACCTAAAAGAGATGGCTATGGACTCTATTCAGGTGCACTTGCTTGATGAAGACGGCGATGGATTAGTGTTGTGCCTAGAGTATGACGAGAACGGTAAGTTACAGAAAACATTCAGTAGTGTAGATGAGTTTTTAAAGTATGACCTTCACAAGATAGACAAACCGCTGTTGAACTGAAAACTTAATATAATATATAAGTATATGAATGATGATGTACCTCACGATATAGGTTACGTGCTTGGTAATGGCCCATCTCGCGACCGCAGTAGGACACGGTACGAAGGTGTTACGTATGGGTGTAACAGTATACATACAGAAATGGGTGTGGATGTGTTAGTTTGTATGGACACATGGTATCAGTTCGAAGTGATAGCCAGTGGATATCCTGCAAAACATAAATGTCTATTTGGTGGTTATAATCCTATACCAATTGATATTCCGCCAGAGTCGTTGAATCCCCCCCATTATGATATTCATTATTATAATCCAAAAGACCGCGAGTTCGCAGACAACTGGTACTATTACGCTACCAGTGCTGCAGACTATGAAAAAGCAAAGAAAGAAAATTACGCGCTGTCTTACTGGAAGCCCGACTGCGGTTATGTTTGTTATATTCCTGAAGGTTATAAAATAAAAGAATTGGATTATGGTGTGATTCCGATTGGAGACTTGAGGCCACCTAGTGGAGCTTACGCGTTACAGGAAGCGCTGAAGAACGGACATGACAGAATTGAGGTGTTCGGGTTTGATTCAATAGCTGGTGTGTTCTCTACTACAAGTACAATAGCTTTTAAAGAACATGATTCACCAAATGATATAATAGAAGACCGCATGGACAAGTGGATAACTTATTATAAGACTGTTACAGAACAATATGAAGAAATTGAGGTAATATGGCATACGAAAGAGGATTGATATTAATTCCAGCCAGATACGACAGTCATCGTCTGCCTGGCAAAGCACTCAAGAAGATAGCGAGTAAGACTATGATCCGCAGAACTTATGAACGGTCTGTGCTTTCTGGTATGAATGCTATGGTGGTGACTGATGATCAACGAATAGTTGAAGAGTGTTTTAGATATGACATTCCAGTAGACATAATTACAGAACCTTGTAAAACTGGAACTGATCGCGTCGCAAGATGTGCTGCGAAAACTACTAATGCAGATTGGTTTATTAATGTACAAGGTGATGAACCTTTCGCTAATCCAAATGATATATTGAGGGTGGCTGACCAAATGGAGAATGGCGACCACAGTGAAGTAGTCAATGGTATGTCTCCTATCACTAATCCAGCTGACTTTCATGATGAAACTATTCCAAAGGTAATTGCTTGGGATGGTCTTTTGAAGTATATGAGTAGAGCACCAGTACCTTATCCGTATGGCCCCACTAAAGAAATGTGGAGTAGAAATGCAATGCAACAAGTTTGTATCTATGGATTCTTCAGACATCATCTTGAAAAATTTATGAATCAGAATGTTAAAACTATATTTGAAGCATCTGAGGATATTGAAATATTAAGATTCATTGAAATGGGTATACCAGTAAGAATGTTGGAACTTGAAGGAAGTCCAATTCATGTGGATACGCCAGAAGATTTAGAACGTGCTCAAATTATAGCAAAAGATTACAATTAAAATAATAAGGAAAAATCTAATGGAACGAGAAGCTATAATAGAAGAAACCCGAAAGTGGGTGAGGAGCTGGGAAGCCGAGCAACGAGAAATGGTGCTGTGGATTCTTGAAGAAGAAGTACGGCACGACAAACTGATGGATTTCATGCATGAAGATGGTGGTAAAACAACTCCTGAAAAATTGAACTGAATGATGGCTGATGAAGAAGAAATGAACGAAGAGGAATTGAAACTCTATAAACAAAAAGTAAAAACAATGGAATGGTTGTGGGGCCCAGAAGAAACACGAACAGTGTTAGGTTTATTGAAGGGTAGAAAAAAGAAGAAAAGTGAGAAACATGATTGATAAAGCATTCATTTTGGGGAACGGCCCCTCGCGACCAACAGACATTAAGTGGTTGAATACTTTGGAAGGTGACACTTATGGTTGTAATGCCATCTACCGCGACTTTGAGCCAAACTACTTGGTGGCAAACGATTGGTCTATGATGGTAGAGATAATAAACTCCACCTACACGGGCCATTGTCATTTCACAGATTTTGAAGAACTGCCAATAGAAGCTCTTGAAGGGATAAAGTATATGCCGGAGTATGAAACTGCAATCCATATTGGAGATCAAGAAAAAGCTTCCACATTTGTTTTTATGGGACACTCAGAATCTAAACAACACGCTAACCAATATCATATTATATGGTTAGATGAAAGCTTACGACATATATCATGGGGATTGAAACCACAATTTGAGAATATGAGTACAGGTCTTTGTGCGATACAACTAGCTTTAGAAACTGGTTATTACACTGAGATTGATGTGATAGGTTTTTCTGGATTGAAAGACAGAAACTACAAGAACGTATATGATGGTACAGAAAATTACAAATTTGACCCTGCTGCTCCAGATAAAGTCAGAGTACCAGAAACCTACGAGCCACTTGACGCCAGTCATTGGGAAAGTGTATACATAAAGTTAGTCAAACAATATCCAAAAATAAAGGTAAATTTAATATGACATCTTTGAAAGTAATACCAGAAGAAAAACCAGACATCAATAAGGTTGCAACTTGTGACATGTTGGACAAGTCTGCGCTGTCCAGAAACGTGTTCACCAAAGAAGAGTGCAAAAGTATTATAGAACTGGGTAGAACATGGGAAGATGTGGACGCCCAAATTCAAACTAAAAGTCCCAAAGAAGAATCTGAAAAGAATGGTGACTATCGGAATTGCAAAATGTACGGGCCACCTGTTGATGACACCGAATCTTGGTTGTGGATTGGCCAAAAGATTTCCGCAGCCATCTATAATTTCAATGCCAACGAGGGTTGGAAGTTTAATCTCATCGGATTAGCAGAACGGCCAATGATGATGGAATACGAAAAAGGTGTGGGGAAGTATGACTGGCACATGGACTTGGGCCCAAGCCGATTAGCCTCTACACGGAAACTTGGCTTCTCACTTCTCCTGAATGATGATTATGAGGGTGGAGAGTTTCAAATCAAGACCGGCCGTGAGAACTATATTCCACCAGAACAAGAAACTGGTAATCTTTTATTCTTTCCATCATATCTGGTTCATAGAGTTACTTTGGTGACAAAAGGAACGCGGTCAGTTTTGGTTGGATGGGTGCACGGAAATTCATTTTCCTAAAAAGAAATTATAAATACTCGTATGATACACTCAAACGGAAAATCAAATGATGGTATGTCCTTCGCAGAATTGGTTACTGAGCTAAAACGAATGCGAGTTCAGATGAGATACTTCCGCGAGATACAGAAAGAGAGTGAACTTTTGGATGCAGAATATCATCAAATAGTTAGAATGCAAAAAAGAGGTGAATTGACTCTTTTTGAAGTTCCAGATGACAGTTAATGGGATTATAGAAAAAGATGAAAACCATAGAATAGTTATGGTATTGAAAGAAACAGAATCTATGACAGATGAAGAATACAGGACGGCAGTAGAAGAAGAATTTAAGAAACTTGCAGAGCCCGAAGAAAAAACTTGACAAGTGGCAGTCACTTCTGTATAATTATAGGTAAAGAGTTAAGAAACCACCAGTGAGAATGTCCTATGATTATAAAACTCCACGCAAGACGAATTGACACCAAAATGAGAGTAGCAATCTACGCTATGACCGAGTTTGCGATGTCAACACTTATCCCTTCCACCAGATTAAGAAATAATCTTACAATCAACATCCATCTGAAACATCATGCAGAAGGTGGAGAAGCTATGTTGTCAGAGTTCACCAATCCAAAAAAGCCCAGAGAATTTAAAGTTATCGTTGACCAGTATCAAGCTGAAATAGATACCTATGACAGAATACGAACTGATAACGAATGGGCTCACGATATACTTAAAACCCTTGCTCACGAACTTGTTCATGTTAAACAGTATGTGATGGGTGAATTAAAACCTAGCAATAATGGAATGGTCTGGAAAAAAATTGTTTACGCACCAGACAACTTGTTAGAGTATTTTCAAACCCCATACGAAATAGAGGCGTATGGTCGAGAGAAGGGATTACTACTTGGATTTTTAGTACGCTGGGAAGAGATAGAAAAAAAGATGGGAATGAAATGAGCAATTGGAGAGACAGTGCGGAATGAAGCTAAACATTGTTATGTTTGTAAAAAAGCATATTCTATATATCAATCTGGATGGACGTATTTTTCAGATAACCAGATCACTTGTTCCGATACTTGTAAAAAAGAATACAGGAATAAAATAAAAATGCAGAATAGCGCAAATAAAACTTGACAGATGGCAGTCAGCCCTGTATAATTATAAGTGAAGAGTGAGGAAAGGGTTCTCGCTCAAACCCAAATGAGATTTAATTATGAGTATTGCGAAAACAATTTTAGAACAATTAGGTGGTAACAAGTTTGTTGCGATGACAGGAGCTAAGAACTTTGTCGATTGTGGTGATGCCTTGTCGATGAGAATTGGTAGAAATAAAACCAGTTCTAATTACTTGAAAATCACGTTGAATGCGATGGATACTTACGATATGAAATTTTCAAGAGTAAGTCCTAAAGGCGGAGAAAGATCCGTTATTGAATATAATGGTGTCTTCAACGATATGTTAGATGATATGTTCACAGCTCACACAGGTATGCATACTTCACTATTTTAATTGAGAGAATATTATGATACCAATACTTGAATTATTGGGTGGAGTTTCCGCTTTTGTATTATTTGCCTGTGTGATTTTGTTATGGGCATGGATAGTGATGAGTAACTAAAAATATTATGACATTACATAGAGTGGCACCTGGCTGCTTCTTCACACCAGAAGAAGACACACCAATCAACCCTGTAGTTGGCAAGAAAACATCTATGCTAACCAATACTCCCAAACCATTTTATAGAACTTCAGAGCTGGATGAGATTCCAGACAACTTTGCTGAACGTATGAGAAAGTTCAAAAGAGCTGAAGTTCGCACAGAGGAACGTGAAATTATAACGCCTAATGGCTTCGATGTTTCTATTGCTTTCAACAAGGGCGCATATATGGTAATTCCAAAAGAGGATTTATGACAGAAGAAACTATAATCGTAGATGGTCGAACAAGTCCAAAGACTATTTACAAAAAACGAACAAGTCCAAAGACTATTCAAATTCAAGATTCAAAGACTGCACGTAGTAGAGCTAGTTGGCACTGGATAAGTGTCAGTGATGTAGATGGTGAAGGTAAGGGCACCTATGATGTTGGGCGACGTGAGATGAAACGTGAACGTCTTCATGCAATGAAACCTAAACTGAAAGCTCGGTATGAAAAGTCGTTAAAGCCATCCGAACCAGCTAAAGGTAAATTTAATGCACGGGGGGTTTTCAGACCCGCATCAAAAAATGCAGTGTCGCGCAGAAAAACCTTGACAATGTAGCCCGAAACATGAGACAATAGCTATAGTGAGTTGAGTTTATCTCTCACGCAGGGAATCTTCCCTTAATACATTATGGAGTATACACTATGAAGATAAGTCGTAAAAAGTTAAACCTTGAGATCGCCAAGTATCTACACAGGGGTGGTAAGATAACTAAACTTCCTGACGGCCCAAACTATCGGTTTCAACCTTATGGTGCGAGAGTCACCCCAGGCGATCCCATAGTGGATCTTACGATTACAGACACGCCCACAACACAGCAGCAAATCAAGTATGTTGAGGAAAACAGTCTGTGAGTAACACACACAAATATACTGTTGAGATTCTATACCACTTCACGTGCGGGTTTTGCTCGCACTGGTGGTCATATGCTTTGACGCCTTTTACTCAACCAGCAGAGATTGGATTATCTGATAAACGAATCTACTGCCCTCATTGTGGTCATACTCAAAAGACAGAAATTAAAGAAGGCTTCTGGCTAGAAAATCTGCAAAATAGCGCAGATTAATCTTGACAGGTGGTAGTCACTTCTGTATAATAGTAAGTGAAGAGTGAGGAAAGGGTTCTTGCTCAGTTTAAAAATTATGTAATAAGGTAGTTATGAAAAAGTTTGTATGGATAGTGAATGTCAGTTCTGAGTTCGCTGAAGTTTCTTGGTTAGAGATTTTCTCCAGTAAAA
>Ga0257127_1000994_pt1 | contig 21672 bp, 26 predicted proteins | sample SI060_135mmetaG_FD_190152 | JGI IMG/M metagenome (GOLD analysis project Ga0257127, IMG submission 190152) | Marine microbial communities from Saanich Inlet, British Columbia, Canada - SI060_135m | ecosystem: Environmental > Aquatic > Marine > Inlet | place: Canada: British Columbia | collected... | reverse complement strand
TACTCTAGTTACTGCTCTATCTTCAATTGAATTTAAAATTAATGAAGCTCTCATATCATTGGCATTACCAAAAATACCTCTTACAGAATCATATCTAGTGGATGGTTTTGATGAAAGATTTGTTTGCATAACTTCGATATTGTTGGCCAATATAGAGTCACCATCTGGAAGTAGTGATCTTTCAGGAACTCGATTATTGGGTCCAGTTCTATTTCCTGTAAGTTGACCTTGAAATCCCTGGGCTGCTCCTGTAGGAGCATTACGTTGAAATTGTGGTGGTGCTCCAGTAGAAGCGGGTATAGGTTGTCTAATTGTTGACATATATATACTTAATTTAGAAAAAAAAATTTTACTAAATTAATAATTTACTAAATTAATAATTTTCTTAAGTTTTTTTAAATACTTTTTTCTAAATCTTTCTATATGAAGTTAGAAGTCGATCTAGGACAAAAATTTGATATATTGGGTGTAAAAATTAGTCTTTTTACAATCATTGTACTTGTAGTTCTTTCAATATTAGTTAGCAGAATGTGCTTTAAAAAATATCCAACACAAGAGAAATTTAGCTCTGATAATATGATTAAAGCATATAATTTTAATACTAGTTGGTGCGGTTATTCAGTAAAATTTCAAGATGATTGGAATAAATTTACAACAGACGCAGGAGAAGTAGGAGTAGTTGCACATGATATTAAATGTGATGATAAAAAAAATGATGAAATATGTAAAAAATACGGGGAAATGTATTTACCTGGTGAAGATGATCCAGTTGTAACTGGATTTCCAACAGTTGTATTTGAAGTACCAGGACAAGAACATCCAATAGTTTATGATAAAGCAAGAACATCAGAAGCTTTAATTGAATTTTCAAAAGAATTAATCCAATGATTTTTCAATAAAATTAATTAATTTATTGATTTCATCAAAAAATTCTAATTGTTTAAATTTAGAAGTGTCGAAATTCGTTGATCCATAAATAGATCCATAAAATATACCAGCGATAGCACCAGTGGTATCATTATCACCAAAATGTAAAGTTGAATAGAATATAAAGCTATCCAAACTTACATCTAATTTATTTTTTTCAAAAGGATATTTAGTAGATCTATGGCTCATTAAAATTGCGTCATAAGCTACAATTACAGAGCTTAATCCAGAAGCACCAAATCGAGACATTTCATTATTACTACCATAATTATTATAAGATTTTAACGAGGATACTCTTTCACTGAATATTTGAAAATCTAATGGATTTAATAAATATTTATCTATTTTCTTTTCTTTGTATTCTTTCAATTTATTAAAAAAGTAAATTTTATCTTCAATATATCTATTATTAATATTAGTATTTTTCATAAATTCATCTATCTTTTTTTCTAATTTAAATAATTCATCAAACCAGTCTAAAAAATGTATTCCTCTCATACCAAAATTTGCAAATAATGATGCAACTAGTCCTCCTAAAAATCCTATAGAATAATTATGAGTAACTCTACTTGCAGTTATAGATTGACTAATAATTAAATCTACATCACTTTCTTTATGATTTATAATTCCTATTATACCTGTTCTCATTGATGCTCCATTTCCACCCATAGATGTATCATATTTTAATTTATCAATAGTTCTATTAGTTCTAATAAATTCTAAAGAATCCATAGTAGTATTACCAGGAAATCTTTTTTCTTCTTTTAGTTTATCAACAATTTTAAGATATTCATCAATATAATCTTCTTCTTTACCTCCTTTTAATGTTCCTAATCCAGTCGCAATCATCATAATTGTATCATCAGAAGATTTCCATTTTGAAATATCTATATTTGAAAAACCACCTAAAGAGAAAAAATGATGTAAAATCTCAAAATTAACTGAAGATGATTGTAAATTAGTATTAATAGTTTTTCCAAAATTAAATTCCCATCTTCCATCAAATGATCCTAAGGTATCAAGGTAAGAAGATATAAATATAGATGCTTTTATTTTTTCTTTAATACTCATTCGTTTATTATACAACTTTAGAAAAAATTATTTTTAATTAACATCAAAATTCGCATAAAGGGTTTTTTTATATTGTATATATAATGTCTAAGCATTTAATTGAAATTAATTTTGATCAATTAAAATTTAATTTATATGATTTGTTAGGAGTCTCAACAGATTCAACAGCAAAAAAAATAAAAAAAGCATTCAGATCACTAATAGTAAAATTTCACCCTGATAAAAATGATGTAATAGATGATGAAATATATAATCATTTAACAATTTCTAATCAAGTACTAACTAATGATGAATTAAGAAAAAAATATGATGATTGGTTAAAATCATTTGAAGTAAATCAATCTCACGAATCATTAAAAGATAAATCACAAAATTATGTAGATAATCACCATGATAAAAAAACAAATTATTCTTACGAACATATAGAAAATCAGTTAAATAAAAAACATGGTTTCACAGAAGATTATAAATTACCAATGGATGAAAATATATATAATAAAAAATTTTCAGATATTAAAAATGAAATGAAAAATTTAGGATTAGAAACTATAAATAAAGAAGAATTCAGAGGATCAAACGATTTTAACAGTAAGTTTTCTAATAGGAAAGTTGATGGACATTTAAAAAATCAGATTATTAAGGTTGATAAACAATCTGAAATAATGGAGTTAAATAATAGAGATATTGGAAATAAATTTTTATCGATAAATAATTATGAAATGTTATATTCAAATGATGGTGTAGACACACAAGATTATTCAAGTTTAGAACAAGGATTTGGTTTACTACCAAATGAGAATGATTTGAAGTCAAATAGAAATAGATCTAACAATTCATTTTCATCATATGTCGAAGATTATAAGAAGGAAGGTGATATTATTTTAAAAAAAGAAACAGGTAATATTATTTAGAATCAACAAAATATTCAACTTTTTATTTCTTATAGAAAATGAAAACATTTCAACGAAGTTGAATCTTCTTTGATTAATGTAATTACCGTAGGAAAAAATCGTAGGAAATAAAAAGTTGATTAGAATCTGATTCATACTTTTGTTTTGCGTAGCAATTTAATGTTATTACTAAAAAGCTCTGCTTTTGATTTTCAATCAATCTTTTCACCTTGGTGAATGTCAACAAAGTTGATTCAATATATCATCCATACAATTTCTAATTTCAAGGTAATCGAGAAAATTATATGCTGATTCTTTACCTTTATTAATCATTTCATACTTTCTATCTCCATTAAAAGAAAAATTTACAGAATCATTAATTTGTGATTCAACTTTAACATAATAATATTTGTGTCTTTTTATATTTTTATTTGCCGACGTAAAGAAAATTTGACATAACCCGTTAACATAACTAACAATATTATCTAATTTGTTTTCACTAGTATTTGAAGAAGATATTCCAATAGTTGTATCTGGATTACAAAAATCGATTCCAAAATTCTTCAATAAACCACCATCAACATAATAACAATTGTTATAAAATACAGGTGTAAATATAAAAGGAAGAGACATTGACATTCTAATAGCTAAAAATACTGACATATCTGGTTGTGAAATATGATCAAATATTTCTGTTTCAGATTTTGTATAGTTGGTTACAATAATTCTAATTCTTTTTTTGGTTATTTCAAATAATTTCTTAAAAGTAATTTCTCTTAACTGAAATTTTTCATTTAGAAATGATTTAGCTACTTCAATAATTTTTTGACCATTATCTAATCCATAATTTCTAAATAAATTTAGACAATCTACTTTAGGTTCAATTTTGTTAAGATCAAACATTAAAAGAAAATCTTTTATTTGATTAACAGAATATCCGAGAACAAAGAAGAAAGATAAAATAGATCCAACAGAAGTTGATACATAATTATCAATATTATTGATTGAAAACCAATCTTGTTCTTCAAGTATTTCAAAAGAACCAATGTAACATAAACCAGAAGTTCCTCCACCACCTAAACATAAAGTGTCTATTTTTAAATTATTTTTATTATTAAATTTTGACATAATTATACATTGATGCTTGTAAGTTTCTAAATCGATACAATAAAAAACGTTAGTTAGAAAGTTTTATTCTAAGTTTCTTATATGACAGAGCTCATTCCACATTATTTTAATATAAAATATTTCTTTCAATTTATGAGAAGTTCAGAGTTGGTACTTTTTTGGATTCATTTATTTAACTGTTTAGTAAGTACATACGTATATGAGAGAAATAAGTCATTCTTCTTAGTAATTAGTATTATATTTAATTCATATATAAACCAATATTTAAAAAATTATATATGTAAACCAATTTTTAATTTAGTTGGAGATTATATACCATTATTGGGACAAGGAACTAGACCTGAAGGTGCAACTGATTGTGGATATTTTGGAACATGTCCAAATATAAAATCTTCAAGTTTTGGATTTCCTAGTGGACATAGTCAATTTGCTGGATTATATAGTGGTTTCATGATTAGAGATATTTTAAGTGAGTCGCCAAATTATAGTTTTATACAATTACCTAATACAAAGAAAGTAAATGTAGTATTGTATTTATTATATATAATAATGATGATGTTTTCAAGAGTATATATTCAAGGATGTCATACAGTTGGTCAAACTGTATTTGGTGCATTGATTGGTTTATATTTAGGTTTCTTGTTTAATAAATTATTTAAAAATTACTTTATAAAATTTGATAATAAATTTAAAACAATAACTAACAATTTAGATAATTATAAAAGTAAAATATCGTTGATAATAATTATTATAATATTCTCTACTTTTGCTCGTTAATTTACATAAATGAAAAATTCTAAGTTTATCATAATGGTTAACGCAAAAGATTTAATAAAACAACAAAAAGAAAAAGAGAAAAATAGGATAAAAACATATGAAAAGATATATACAAATATTGAAAAAAAGATTATACTAGCGAGTTCAACTGATTATAATTATTTATGGTATGAAATTCCAGAATATGTAATGGGATTTCCATTTTACAAATTGGATGATTGTAAAAATTATATTATAGAAAAATTAAAAAATAATTCATTTGAAGTAGATTACTACGATCCTAATATAATTCATATAAAATGGATAGCTTAACATATAGAATAAATTAATTTTAGAAAAATAACTATAGCAAACCCAATTAATATCAATACACATATATCTTTATTGTCATCAAATAAATTATTTAACTTTTGGACCAAAGGAGGTCTAAACTTGTTTCTTAATTTATCTCGACATTTTTTACATTTCATAATATGATTAACAAGTTTACCACAATTTTTTTTATCTTTTATTGATTCAGTAAATGTCTCAATTAAAGATGAATCAGACATGGTTAACGTTTCAGTTGGAATATGTCTTCTATCTTTTTTTTTATTTTTAATATGTTTAGTCTTTACTTGTATAGATTCAATACTTGAAGTAGATATACAGTCTTCTTCGGTAGAATCTTTAAAATTTTTTGATATAAAATTTTGATGGCTCTTTCCCCAAGCTTCATCTATTGAACAAAAATTCATAATTATTGTCTATTGAGATAATATACTTTATTAAAACCAAAAAAATATTTTAAATATTTTTAAAAAATACATATGAAACTTTTTTTTTCTAAAGTTTCATATATATGGAATTTGCTAATAGTTTACTAGATGGGTTATATTCAAAAACAACCTCAACAAATCAACTTTTAGGTACATTTGTATCTATGTGTTTAGTTTTATACGGTGGTTTAGCTGGACCAAAATTACCAAAGGTATTCAAACAATTATTTGAAAATACATACTTCAAATTTTTAATCCTATCATTAGTTGCATACTCTAGTGTAAAAGACTATAAAGTATCATTATTACTTGCATTTGCTTTTACATTCAGTATCTCAATGTTTGATAACAGATATTTAAATGAATGTTTCACTGAATTGGAAAAGAATAGAGAGAGATTCGGAAACGAAGATTCTGATAAGAAAACAAAATGTCAAGTATCTTGTGTACTAGAAGGAAGAATGGATAAAGAATGTATTAATGAATGTTTAAAGGAAGAATAAATTTTGCGCATCAAAATATTGATTAAAAATCTGCTTTTGTGATCTTTGTGATTCAGAGTTATAAAAATATAAAAAATAATTTACAATTTGTGAATTATTTTCTAATAACATATATATGCAATTAAAAAATAGCTTTTCAAGAAATAATTGTATTGAGATATTAGTACTAATTATTTTTATTGGAATATCATATACAATTATTATTAGTTGTTTGAATTACAATGAAAATTTTGCAACATCTTCAGATCATGATGAAGAAGAAGAAGGACCTCAATTTGAAGTTTATATCCAAGCTGCTATTAATAATAAATTTACAGATGAAACGTGGGATGAAATTAAAAGTTTAACATTAATGTATCCTTTTATTTATCAACAATTAACCTTGCTTGGAAAGAAGCCATCTACATATTCTTTAACACTAGAAGATTATTATAAGACTAAGGAAAACTTTATTGCAGATTTATTAAAACTTTATTCTAAAAATTAATATAAAAAATATTGTCAATAAATAACAATATTTTTTATTTAACTTTTTTTAATATATATATTTTTTAATCTACTGAAATATATATATATGAAATTAAGTACAGAAATTTTTAATGGTTTATTAGAACCTCTATTCAAAAACCAAAGAGTAGCTGTAATGATAACCTTCTTTTTAGTATTTTATGGTGGAGCATCTGGTCCAAAACTTCCTTCCTTTATTATTGAATTATTTGAAAATCCTATATTTAGAGTTTTCATTTTAAGTTTAATTGTATACAAAGGAAATAGTAATCCTACTTTATCTATTATGATTGCTGTTGTTTTTACTTTAATGATGGATATGATTAATAAACAAAAATTATTCGAAAAATTTACTACAATTAGTAAAATGGAAAGATATACAAAAGGTAAAGAAAGGTTTGGAAATTTAGAAATCGAACTAGAAGATTCTTCTACTGAAAATATGACACCAATTGACGGTGAAGTTAAAAAATTACCATACGATGAAGAAGAGATTAAAAATAATTTAGTTACTTATGGTTCAATTAATGTAGATCAAGCTGATATATTAATTTCTACTATCAATAATAAATTTTTTGAACAAGGAACTGTGTTATTAACAAGTGAAGAAATAATTGGTCTTTTAACAACTGAAGGTTATGATGCAGATAAAGAATTAGGAGATAATATTAATCAAATAATAACTAAATTAGAAGGTGTGCAAAGTATAATCGATACACAAGACATGATGATGATTGGTGATGAAATGGAAGATGAAATGGATGACGAAATGGATATTAATAATTACGGAGATATTGAAGATAATGTAAGTATTGTAGATACTGAAGATACTGAAGATATTAACAATATGTCTGCATTAGGATTATAAATAGATTCAATTTAAATTAACCAAAAATATAATTTTTAAATAAAAATAAATTATCTAAAAATTAATACAAGTAAAGAAAGATTTTCTAAATCCATTTTTTGTAGATAATCTTTATATTGATTATAAATCAATATAAAGATATTGATTATAAATCAAATTTATTATCTGAAAGATTTTCTAAATCCATTTTTTGTAGATAATTTATTATCTACGAAAATATATATATGCCAATTATTGATACATTAAAAGAATCTCTTGAATTTTTATTTATTGACAAGAGAATGAAAGTAATTATTACATTCTTTTTAGTTTTTTATGGAGCAAATGCATCTCCCGATTTACCAGACTTTATATTAGTTTTATTTAAAAATGAAATGTTTAGAGTATTAATATTAAGTTTAATTGTTTACAAAGGAAATAGTAACCCAACATTTTCAATATTAATTGCTTTTAGTTTTGTATTAATTATGAATATGATAAATAAAAGAGAGATTGTTGAAGGATTTAGAGAAAATTTTAAAGAGACATTTACGAATCATAATGATAATAAATTATTTGAAAAAATGACAGAACTATCTTCAGCAGAAATTACTCAAAAATGGTCAGAGCCAAAATTTGATAGAATAAAAGAGGACCATGGTGGAATTCAGGCTGTATGTACTAAAAATTTACCGCAAACTAAGTGGGCTGATTCTTGTATTCCTATGTACATGGAAAATGGAGTTCCAATAGTAGATCCTGATTGTAAAGAATCAGATTTAAGCAAGGCAATGAGAGGTGATACACCAATCAAAGATGCAACTAATGTTATATATAATAAAACTGCTGATGGTGAATTTTCTAGTAAAGAAGTTTTACAATATACAGTAATAAGTGATCAATCATCTCCTGATTTTGGAACTTGTTCATATCAATATAAAACAAGAAAATTTCCAATAAAAGACTGTACAAAGAATGGAAAAGCAAAATGTGGAAATCCAGAATTTCCTAAAAATCTGTCTGAAATGGCTTATTGCACAAATCCTCAATATGAGCAAGGAAATATGGGTTCTTGTATATTTACAAAAAGAATAGAAGAATAAATTTATTCGCACCACGTAATGAATTTGAATTTTACTAATTTAAATATATATCTACAAAATTTTTATTAGTTTAGAAATAAAATCAATACAATTAATATTAATTTCTATTAATTTCTATTAATTTCTATTAGATATTATATAAAGAATGATTAATGTTGCAGGAAATATATTAAAATTAATTTTTAGTAATAAATATGTGTCTACCTTATTAACTATGTTTTTAGTTTTTTATGGAGGTAATGCTGCTCCAGATTTACTTGAAATTAAAGATTTTTACAAACATATAGCATTTAGAGTATTTATTCTTAGTTTAATAGTATATAAATCAGGAGGGTTAGACAATATTGAAAGAAATGGTAAAGTAACATATTCAATAGTTATAGCTTTAGCATTCACATCATTGTTTGAATTATTAAATAAAAAATGTAATGAATCAAAAGAGAATTTTGCTGAAGAAGAAGAAACGTTTCCCCAGTGTTCAAATAAACCAGATGCAGGAAGAAAAGTACAACAAGTTTTAAAATCTACAGATGGTAGTTGTTCTTTTATTTATGATGTATTAAAATATCCTTCAAAAGTTTGTACTGGAACATTTGAAGGAGTTAAATTTTGTACCAATAGTAGTGAAGTTGGTAAAAAAGTAATTGGATGTTCAAAACTTATTCCTGATCTAGATTTCTGTTTATTTTATTATGATCGTAAATTAAAAGAAGCAAATCAATTTAAATAGAATACTTATGATTATATTATATTTTATTGTCTAAATTTATTTTTTTGTAAATAAAAAAATTTTATCTACAGAAATATATATATGAATATTCAAAGGATACTAAATTATCCATACAATTATAAAAATACGATAGCACCATTAACAATTATGTTTCTTTTATTTTATGGAGGATTTTCTAAACCTGCTCTTCCAATATTTATACTAGAACTATTTAAATTACCAATATTTAGAATATTAATTTTAAGTCTAATTGTACATAAAGGAAATAGCAATCCAACATTATCAATAATGGTTGCTATAGGTTTTGTATTAGTAATGGATAAATTAAGAAAGAATGAAACATTTAATAATACTAAGAAATTTTTAAGAAAAAAAAAATTATTTGAAAAATTTGCTGATGACACAGAAGAAGATGTTAATTGTGATAATTTTTTGCCAATGCCTGGTAGAACAATAGCTAATATTGAACCAAGAATAGACGGTACATGTAAAATCCATTATTTTTCACTTCCAGGAGAAAAAATAGATTGCTCAATATGTCAAAATGAACCTGATTCTAATCCTAATAAAGAGGTAGCAGATTGTAATTTAATAACTAATCAAGGAATTTGTGAATATTTATATATAGATCGTATTCCTGATGAAGTAGAAGCAATAACGGAAGATCAAATTACAAAACCTTTAGATGAAAATCAAATATTAGATGAATTACAAAACATTTTTAGTGATCTTGAAAATATGAAAACTATAAATGACAATGATATAAATAAAATAAATAAAATAAAAATATCATAAAAATAGTAAAAAAATAGTAAAAAAAAAATATAAATTTTTTAAAATTTTTTCTAATTCATTCTATATATGTTCAATTTTAAAATAATAGAAAAATTTCTAAGATTCCCATACAAATTTGAAAAAACATTAGCACCTATAATGATATTCTTGTTAGTATTTTATGGAGGAAATGCATCACCAAAACTACCAGATTTGATTGTATCTTTGTTCCAAAATCCTGCTTTCAGAATTTTTATTCTTAGTCTTATCGTATATAAAGGTAATAGTAATCCATCTATGGCTATTCTAATATCAGTAGGTTTTACTATGGTTATGGATAGAATAAACAAACAAAGTATCACAGAAAACTTTAATAATAGAATTGAAAAGTTTAGTAATAAATTAGAAGATGATAAACTAGATATAATATCTGATATTGCAAAGCAAGATGATAGAGAAGATGTGATCCCTGTGATCCCTGTGATCCCTGTGATCCCTGTGATCTCTGATCAATATCTTTCGAAGAAAGATGATCAATCAATTTCCGTTGGAAAAAATGATCAATCAATTTCCGTTGGAAAAGATGTGATCCCTGTGATCTCTGATCAATTAGATGATATTTATGATAATGATCTAGAAATAGACAACACATTAGAAAATGATGATTTTCTAAAAGAAGATATATGTGATGGTATGTGTTCTAAAATTAATTATAATGAGTTTGAAGGGAAAATAAAATCAGACGAATTTAGTCAAGAATATTTTAATACAATTAAGAACTGTATGGTTGTAGATTTATTACAAAATAAATCAAATAATGAAGTTAACAACATTTTAAAAAAGATGGATTTAACACATAATGATATTGATGGTCCAATTGGAACTGCATATGTTAATTACACTGATGCTGTTTCTAGATTAAATCTATAAAAGAAATAAAAAATTAAAACTGTACAAAATTTTTTATTTTTCTTAGATAATTTATTTAAATGCGTTATTTTAAAGAAAAGAATATTAATTATTATTATATGGATTCAGAAAGTTCTCAAGATATAAATATTAATGCAGTAAAAGATATGAATAATATTAACATTGTTCATGGCAATGATTCATCCAGAAAGGAAGAATCAAGTGATACCGACTATTATCTTGGTCTATTAGCAAATAAACAAAAATTAAATGATGATTCAGATAATAAATCTGGATATTCATCTTCATTAAGTGAAATTGTCGATTCAGATAAAAAAGAAAGTGATACAGAATCTGAAAGTTCAAGTTCAAGATCTGCAAGCGTTGCTTCTTCAAGAAAAAGTTCAAGAAAAAGTTCAAGATCGCCAAAATATTCACCTAAAAATAATAACTCATTTAGCGCAGAACCACTAAGTAGAAATCCAGTACAAAGTGAAAATGCATTAAAAGAAAGTAGAATGAAAAAAATAGAATTATTAAGAAAATTATCAGAATTAAAGTCAAAAGGATATGATTTATCAAAAGCATATGATTTTAATTCATCAATTGAAGAAATGGAGTATGAATTTGAGCTTTTAAAAAGTTTTGCAAATAAAAGAAACGGTATCAAATTATTTAAAAGTTGTATGTGCAATGGTATTTCAATAGTAGAAATGCTAAATGATAAATATGATCCTTTTGATTTTCACTTGACAGGATGGTCTGAACATATGTCTGTAGAAGTTGATAGTTATGAAGAAGTATTAGAAGAATTATATGAGAAATATAAAGGAACTGGAAAATCAATGCCTGCAGAATTAAAACTAGTGTTGTTAGTTGTAGCATCAGCTTCTGCTTATCATTTCTCTAAATCAACATTTAAGAATTTACCAGGTGTTGATCAAGCAATGAGAAATAATCCAGATTTAATTGCTAAAATGTTAAATCCTAAAAAAGTACCATCTCAATTTCAGACTCAACAAGAATTACATCTTCAAAAACAAAAAGAAATTGCAATTCAAAGAGAAAAAGCAGCTAGAAGTGCACAACAACAAAGTCATCAACAACAAATGCCAAATACAATTAATCCATTACAATCCCAAGCTACAAGACAACAAAATCCTGTGTTAAAAGCTCCAAATAATGTCCAAAATATATTACAACGAATTCACTCTACGCCACAAAGTAATAATTTAGAGGAATTTGTTGTAAATAATTCTGAGACTGAATTACAAGATTCAAGTTCAAACAATGATAGAATTGTACAATCAACATCAGCATCTGATAAAAAAGGAGGAAGAAAGAAAAAGAATATAATGACAGTATTATAAGAGTATTGTAAGAGTAGTATTACATTTATTTTTCTTTTTAGCTTAGCTAAAAAGAAAAACAATTAATTTAATCTAATATGTTTCAGTAAAGTTTAAAAGTTCATCAATAATATCACCACCTTTTAGTTCTTTCTTAAAAGGATCTGATTTATCTTTAGTATCTTTAGTCTTTTCGCTTTCTTTTTTAATATCTTCAGCTTTATCATCTGCTTTCTTTTGAATATTTTCAAAGAAATTTCCAACATCTTTAAGTTCTTTAGTTACTTCTAAAAATTCCCTACTACCTTTATCAATAGCATCTCTTTCTTTCTTTAGCTCAGTCTTTAATTCTTTATTATATTGAGATAAAGTGTTACTTTCTTCTTCTAATTTTTCTTTGGAAGCTACAACCTCTTCTAATTTTTTAGCACTTTCTTCTAATTTAGATACTTGATCATCATAATCAGATTGTAATTTAGTTCTTTTCCCTTCATTATCTTTATTTTTATTTTCGGAATCTTTTTTTAATTGATTATGTCTATCTTTTAATTCATTCATCTTTTCAATAATAAGATTCATTTTTTCATCAAAAGATTCTACTTTTTCTTCTTCTTTCTCACCACCATACATACTAAATTTTTTGGTTTCAATACTTGAAAGTATTGATCCACCTTTTTGATTATTTGAATTATTGATAATTCTAAAAAATGAAGTTAGCTCTTCAGTATTCATATATACAAAGATAGATAATTTGTTTTATAAAATTTATATAAAATTTTTATAGTTAAAGTTTTATAAAAAAAGTTTTATAAAAAAAGTTTTTTTTAAATAATTTTATTTTTTAAATTTAAAGAATTAGTTACTTATTAATATATTATGGCTGACGATAAGCAACCTAAAAAGAGAGGTAGGAAACCAAAGAAGCAAGCAATGTTATTATCTAACGATATTATTAAAAAAGATTCAGAAGAAGAACCACTTATAGCACATTTAGATTTAAAATTGGATGACATTGAACTGTCAGAGATTGAAGATAGTTCAGAAGTAGATGATAGTTTATTTCTTAAAAATACAAATGATATTACAAATCATATTGAATCAGAACTGAATTTACAATCAGAAAATAAAGATAGTAAACTTGTAGTTAAAAGTTCAAGGGAAGAAAAAATAGACGAAATTGAAAATAAAATTTTTGAATTAAAATTTGAATTACATAAATTAATGAAAAATTCGTCTATTAATATTGAAAAATCAAAATTTTCAAAAAATACAAAATGTTGGTGGTGTAAAAATAATTTTAAAACAGAATCTGTATCTTTACCAGAATGTTATTTTGAAGATAAATTTTATTGCTATGGTAATTTTTGTTCTTATAATTGTGCTCATTCATTTAATCTAGATACAAATGATAATGTTTGGAAAAAAAATTCATTATTACATCTAATGTATTTTAAAACATATAAAACAAATGTAAATATAGTTCAAGCACCACATTGGTCATTATTAAAAGATTTTGGAGGTAGTTTAACAATTGAACAATTTAGAAAAAAAAGTATAATTAACACTAACGATTATTTATTATTAAAACCTCCGATGGATTCAAGAATGAATTTCTTTGAAAAAACAGTTAAATTAAATAATACAATGTTTTCAAACACAATGTACCAAAAATTATTAGATGATACAGATGACCTTGTTATTAAAAGATCGAAGCCATTAAAATCTAGTAATTATAGTCTTGATAATACAATGTTTATAAAAAAAAAAGGTTTGATTCCTAAAATGAATGAGGTTAAACATGCATTCATTTGATTTTGAATTAGTTTATTTATTCAGTAAATACAACTTTTGCATTGTCTTTCAAAATATTTTCTTTAAATTTACTAACATCAGATAAATTTCCTTCTATCTTAAATTTAATTGAAAAATCTGTACCTTCATTAATACCTTGTTCCTTACAATAAGTTACAGACATTTTCTTCAAATCTATTAGACTATTAGTTACTAAACTTGTTATATAATTCAAATCTAATGACTTAAATTCAACAAAATTTCTTACTAGTTTATTATCGTTATCAACTTTATTTAAAAAATTTAAATATTCAATATAAATATTATCTGAATACTTATCTTTTAAAAATTCTATAATACTATTATATTCTTTAGATTCATCGTCAATTTTAGTTTCTCTAAACATCTCATTATAATCGTATGCTAACTGTACGATATACTTCTCCCAAAATTCTATTATATTTATATCAAATTTACTTGTATTTTGACGAAAGAAATTTATAAGTTTTCTCTTAATCGTTTTAATATCTTTAAATAATCCAGGGTTTTTACTAGAATTTCTAAAAGTACAAAAATTATCAATATCATATTTTACATAATAAATTTTCTTACCATCTATATTTATAAGTTGTGAATTAAATTTTCTTTTTTGTTTAGGTAGTTCTGAAGATCTTAAATTTATTTCACGTGAAAAATCTAAAAGTCGTCCTATATATAACGACGTATCATCATTATACTTGTAAAATACTACAGGATAAGATTTTCCAATACAAGGATCATTGTCTCCAAAAAATTTACAATCTGTAATTATTTTTTCATTATCTGATAAAAGATCAATATAATCTAATATTTTTTCATTTTCTTCTTTGGTTTCCGAGTTCATATTAGGAAACTGATTAATTTCAATTTGTTCTGTCATTTGATTAGTTAATATTATCTTATTTATCAAATAATATCTTCAATTTTTTACTATTTAGGTTTGTATATATAATATAATCCCTGGAGAAAACAATCAGCTAAATCATCTTTCTTTTTATTATCTTCAAAAATTCCGAGCCAATTATCATATTTAGAAATTAAATCTCTACAATACTTTATCCCTAATGATTTTGTTAGTTTATAAGATTTTGCTTCATTTCCTTTAACTTTTACTAATTTTTTAGTATCATTGTCATCTGCTAATTTTAATTTATTTGATGGACTCATAAATTTAACACTTTCAATTGTAGAATTTAATCTTTCTTTATCAAATAATCCTCTTATTAAAAAGTAGTCATAAAGTGTTGAGGATATAGCTTTCATTTTAGGATTCTTCAAACTAGGTTGATTTTCAATCAATATACTATCTACTTTTAAAAAATCATTTCTATTTTCAAGGTTTTGGATTAATTTCATTTTTAATTTATCAATATCCATTGATCCAACTGATTTCTTTTTAAGACTCTTAATTTTATAACTATCTTCTATCTTTTTATATATACTTTTAGCATGAGATTTACAATAATACAAGTTATTTGATTGAAAATCAGATTTATATTTTGTATTTTTTAAACAACATTTTAACTTTTCACTAGATTCTCCCCATTGACATTTTGTTTCACCATTATATTCTTCAAATAAATTTTCAAATTCTGGAACTTCTAAATCCTTAGGAAGATGTTTCTTACAATAATATTGTTCTTCAACAGTCTTACCTTCTATTTCAGTACAACAAGATGCATTTTTACCACAAGTTACACATTTTAAACTTTCTCTATTTGTTAAATTTATAATACCCCAATCTTCAATTTTCCAATCTTCATCGTTAACATTTAATAAACAATATGCTAAATTTATAATTCCTACATCCCAAGATAATATTCTCATTAATATAATTTACAAAATTTTTTAATCAAAATACGCACTAACTCTTTTGTAACTTTATATGTTCTTTAAGTGGATTCATAAAACTCAAAAGAAGAGCTTATTGATGTTGCGGAGCAACATATTGATTGAAAATCAGATTCATAATAAAAATTGATTTAAAAATTATATAATATTAAGACTTAACTCATATATGGTAAATACTCTTGACATAATTTTAGGACCAATGTTTTCAGGTAAAACATCAAGATTACTAGAAATAACCGACAAAATAAATAAAGAAAATCTAATGTTAGAAAATACAAAAAATTTAATTATGATTATAAAACCAGATATTGATAAAAGATACGAACAATCGAATGAAAAACATCATATCATTTCCCACGATGGGATTAGACAAGAATGTCATATGGTAGGTGACTTGATAAAATTTATTAATATCGTAGAAAAAACAATTGAAGAATCTGAAGAAAATACAATTGAAAATGTATGGATTATAATTGACGAAGGACAGTTTTTTAAAAATTTAAGAAAATTTTGCGAAAAATTATTTGAATTGTTCGGAAAGTTAATTAGTGTAAAAATTGTAATTTCAGGGTTAGACGGTGATTATCAGAAAAAATCAATTGGTGAAATATTATCATTAATACCAATTTGTGATACTGTTGTTAAATTAAAAGGAAAATGTCAATATTGCAATGAATTATCAATAATGTCTCAAAGAACTACAAGTCAAAAATCTCAAGTATTAATTGGAGGAGAAGATTTATATAAACCTACCTGTAGGTATCATCATAATTTATCTCTCAAATTATAATAAAGCGATGTTGTAATAATATAAGATAAAATAACATCAACAGAATAATGATTTTTGGCAGATAAAATTAAAAATACATAAATCAAATGAAAAAATTTCAATAAACTGTTAAATCTAGAATCAATTAATTTATTATCAATAATAATCAACAGACATGTTAAAGTTATTGCAGTGTGACCACTAAAAATCTTATCATTACAATATCCACTAATATAACATTCTAATTTACTTGAATCATTCTTACATGGCTTACCTTGCGATGGAATAATAGTAAAAAATTTTGTGAATGTTCTTAGAAGAAATATAATAGACGTGAATTTATACATAAACCCCTTCATTTCATTATTTCCATAAAATAAAATAGGAGTTGTCCATAATAATAATAAGTAATCAACTAATTTATTAATTAAATTTGAAGATAAATCAGGTAGATTATCAACTAATAAATCTGGTAAACTTTTAAACTCGTTAATATTAGTACTTTCTATATATTTAATATGAAGATATGTTGAAAATATAGTAATTATATTTAAAAATAAATACAAATTGTTCATATAAAAGATCTTAGAAAAAAGATATCTAATAAAACTATTATAGATGACAGAATTTACTGCTGGATGTATATCTGGATTAGCTCAAAATATAATTGGTCATCCTTTAGATACAATTAAAATTATGATTCAAAATAATAAAACAGTTAAATTAAAGACTCCGTATAATATATTTTCAAAAAAATATTATAAAGGTTTTCTTTATCCTACTACACTTTCAATTTTATTAAATGGAATATCTTTTCAAACTAATCATTTACTAAATAAAAATTCCAAAAATCATTTTATTAATGGTTTTTATACAGGATTATTAACATCTCCAATTGTATACCTATTTGAAGTTGGTAAAGTTAAAAAACAGATGAAAAAACAGTTAAATCTTAAAAGTTTTTTTACAACACCAGGTTTATTTATGACTATTTGTAGAGAGAGTATAGCAATGTCTGCTTATTTTGGAACTTATTATACATTGACCGAAAAAAAGTATTCGCCTTTGTTTTCTGGTGGTGTAGCTGGTCTTGTTAATTGGACTTTAACTTACCAGATAGATGTAATAAAAAATAGACAAATGACTTATAATATTAATATTAGAGAATCTATTAAAATGGGAAATTTATGGAAAGGTTACGGAATATGTGCTATAAGAGGTATTATTGTAAATAGCATTGGTTTTTATGTATATGAAACAAGTAAATTAAAATTATTAAATTGAATATACTAGTAATTTTTACTTTGGAATATTTCTTTTACTCGGTAGATTAAATTTAAGAAAGTTTCTTTTTAAAATTACATCATTAGAACTATATGATTTATGAGATAAGTATAAGTATCTTTTTAGGTTTAACTTGACGATTCTAGGAATTTGTAATATTCTTTGTCTATTATTAATATCCTCAACTGGAGAATATTTAAAATTTATCATATATAAAAAAGTAGAAAATTAAACATATGAGATTAAAAGTTATTTTATACCTTTTTATATATGGAAAAAAACCTATTAATAATATTTATTACTATATTTTTAATAACACAAATATATAATAAAATTGTAAAAAATATATCATTACCTAAATCTGATTTAAAATCAATTGATATAAATTATGATCATATATATGATTATATTATAATTGGATCTGGTCCAGCAGGCTTACAAACAGGTTATTATTTAGAAAAATTTAAAAAGGATTATCTAATACTTGAAAAAAGTGATAGCAATGGATCTTTTTTTAAAAAATATCCAATTCAAAGAAAACTAATATCTATTAATAAAGTTAATACTGGATCAACAAATAAAGATTTTAACCTAAGACATGATTGGAATTCATTATTAAGTGACGATGATTCATTATTATTCACGAAATACACTAAAGAACTTTTTCCACATGCTGATTATATGGTACAATATCTAGATGATTATCAAAATAAAAATAATATTAAAGTATCATATAATAGTCTTGCTACAAATATTAATAAGTTACAAAATGGATATTTTGAAATCACTACGTCAGAAGGTAAAATTAGATGTAAAAAATTAATAGTTGCTGCTGGATTAATGAAAAATAATATATCAACACATACTGAAGGTGTAATTAATTATAAAGATACTACTAATGATAAAAAAAAATTCACAAATAAAAATGTTTGTATAATTGGACAAGGAAATGCAGCTTTTGAAACAGCTAATTATCTTTCAGACACAGCTGCAGTAATACAATTATATGGGAGAGGTCCATTAAATTTTGCTTGGGATTCACATTATCCTGGTCATTTAAGAGCAGTTAATAATGATTTCTTAGACTTGTATAATTTAAAATCACAACATTCTATGATATCATTTGAACCAGGTGCTAAAATGATTGTTAAAAAAAATAAAAATAACAAGTATTTTATTTTTAGTGAGGGAGAATTAAGTGACAAACATAAAGTGGATCAAAACTATTACAAATATCATGTACCTGGATCTGGAATTGATCAACATCCAGAAAACGGTTTTGATTATGTAATAGATTGCACTGGCTTTAATATTGATGATTCTTTATTTATTAATTGTAAACCAAAACATAATGGAAAAGTACCATATATTAATGGAAATTTTGAAAGTGTTAATATTAAAAATCTATTTTTTGCTGGTGTTCTATCACAAGAAATTTCATATAAATATGGATCTGCAGCATTTATTCATGGATTTAGATATTTGGCATCTTCAATGGTAAAAATGGATACAAATAAATTAGATGTTACTATTATTGATAATAAACAAGAAATTAATAAAAAAATTTTAAATAGAATTAATACTTCATCAGCTTTATTTCAAATGTACAATTGTATGTGTGATGTAATAATTTTTAATAAAAATAAATTTATATATATAGAAGAAGTTAATTATAGATATGCTAAAGCTAACTATATAAATAATTATAATAAAGTATTATTAATTGGTCTTAAATATGGTAAAATTTATAATGAAAAAGAAGAAACAATAAAAAATAAAAATGGACATGCATTTGGAGCTGTTAATTACTATAGACCTACACAAAAAGATGTAGATTATTCGCCAGGTGTAGAAAGAGATGCTAAATTGAGTATTTTTATTCATCCTGTATTTGAACTATATGTAAATAATAAATATCATTCAGATTTTCATCTTGCTGAACATTTATTAGGTGAATTCAAATTAAAAAAAGTACATATTGATCCATTAAAAAGATATATTGATAAAATTAGTTTGATACATTAAAAAGATATAATAATACTACCACTCCTTAAATAAAAAATGAAACTAACATATATAAAGATACTTCCTTTATATATATTAGATGAATTCAAAAATTGAAGTTAAAGATCTTATTAATTATAAAAAATATGAAGTTGATAATTTACCAAAGGGAGTGTCAATATCAACTATGTGTTGTTCTGCAAAATTAGGTTGTGATATTTTAACTGATAATATACAGAAATACATGACTCTAAATGAGAATGATATACTTACAGTTAAAGTAAATAACGATGATAAGAGATCATTATTAGATACAAAAGTTAAATCAAAAAAGAAGAAAGAAGTAGTTAAAAAAACTAAACAACAAAAGTTTTATAATCAAATAACTATTGTAATGAGAATTTATGAAGGTGAAACAGAAGATATAAATACAGAGAAAAAAATTAATGTGAAAATTTTTAAGAATGGATCTATTCAGATGTCAGGATGTAAAAGAATTGAAGAGGTAAATATAGTAATAAATAAACTAATATATAAACTACAAGAGAAAAAAATGAAAATGACAGATGACGGAATAACTGAAATATGTTTTATAGACGATCCTAACAAAATAAATATTCATGATTATAAAATAGATATGATAAATTCAAACTATAGAGTAAATTTACAAATAGATAGGTCTAAATTTTACAATCTTTTACTAAAGAAAAAAGTTTCAGCATCGTATGAAAAATGTATTAGAGCATGTGTAATTATTAAATATTGTCCTATAGATGAGAATCCACTTGAAAAAGAAATTAGTATTTTTGTATTCCAAAAAGGTAATATAATTATAACTGGTGCAAAATCTAGAATTCATATTGGAGAAGCTTATGATTATTTGAATAAAATTATTCTTGAACACGTTGATGATATTTCTAAAAAAAATGAAGTAGAAGAAGAACAACTTTTATTATCTTTATATGATGAAATTATAAGCGAAAATAGTCACAAGTTAAAATTATTAATGAATAATTAATTAATAAATAAAGTTTAATTTATAAATTATTAATTTAAATATGATTTCTAATCATATTTATATGAATAAAAAAGAAGGATCGGCTTTTGAAAACAATGACTTGTCAAATTTAGCTCCTGAATATATAAAAACAGATGGTGATTATGATTTATTTATAATTTCATTATTCCTAAGTATTTTATTTTTAATAGTGCTAATAATTTGGTTTATTTTTTTTAGATAATGTAATTTTTTTTCTATGAAATTATATATGGAAAATTTTACTGATATAGAAAATCAATTTATAAGATATATACATCAAATTTCTGTCCCTATTGATAAACACATTAGACCAAAAAATCTATTAGAAGTATCTAAAATGTTAGAATATGATTTAAAAAAAATGAAACTAAAAGAAGTTACATTATCAAAAAATAATCTTTTATTAATAACATCATTGACTAATAATAAAGTATATATTGAAGAAATAAAACATTTTACTCTCGTAAAAATATTAGCTGATGTCTGGAATAATCTTGAACAAAGAAATTATAATGAATTGAATGAAAAATTTAAAATATTAATTTCAAAAAAATCATCTATTAAAAAACTAATTAATACTAATGTTCCAGTTAATTTAACAGAAGAATTAAAGAATGGAGAT
>Ga0257127_1000987_pt1 | contig 21703 bp, 14 predicted proteins | sample SI060_135mmetaG_FD_190152 | JGI IMG/M metagenome (GOLD analysis project Ga0257127, IMG submission 190152) | Marine microbial communities from Saanich Inlet, British Columbia, Canada - SI060_135m | ecosystem: Environmental > Aquatic > Marine > Inlet | place: Canada: British Columbia | collected... | reverse complement strand
CGTTGATGCAACAAGACCCAGCTTTAAGAGCGGCGCTTGCTCCAGTAGCCGAAGTATCAGCTTCAAGTGCTGCCTTAAGAAGGGCTGCTGCTGAACAAGCTACTGGTTCAAGTGCTGACCCGTCTGCTGCTACGAGTGCTATTTCCCCTGCTGCTAGTGTGACGCCTGCTGCTAGAGCATCATAACCACTTGCATCACCAGGATCAGATGAAACGTAAGTGTGTGCAAAAATTGTTGAGAACAAAGATGCTAAAATTAATACAATAAACTTGACTTTCTTCATTTTATTTGGTCGAATGTACATGATATATACTCATACAAAATAAATATGTATAAAATTTACGACACAAACTCTTTCCTACGACTTCTTTAATTTTCTTCGTTTGTATTTTCTGTTGCGACAGTTCTCACAATCACAATCATCTCGTACGTTCCAACAGCTGCAATCTTTTGGCTGCTCCCACCATTTACATCTATCAGTAACCTGTTCGTAGTTTTCGGAAATGATGTGATCTCTGTAACCTTGTACGTGGAAAGTCCCATCAGTTTTCACTATTATGCGATGATGTACATCTCGCAAATGTCGTCTGTACTGAGTAATGTCATGAAACGGTTTGATTCCTACAACTTGTCTACCTTCAACTATGCGGATTTTCTGTAAACAATGATCGTCCCAGCACTTGTATTTGTACTTCGAAATCAATTTTCCTTGTTTATCGAGAAGCCGACAGTTAGGGTGGAAGCTGACCATATGACGTTTCAAGTTGTTGCCTTTTTGAAAATCATGCATTTTACCCTTCGACTTCATGCTTTTCACATTCTTTAAACAATCGTCGAATGGACAAATAAACCGGTTCATATATCTTTTCCTTTCATCATCGTATTCCTGTGGCCATTCTGTGGGCCAGGTAAACTCGCACGAAGGGTTGGAGGAAGATCGACTACCATAACGATGGCTGACAGGGCGACGTTGCCATTTCTTTTTTTTGCCTCGTTCGGTAGCTTCAGAGCGTGCAACTTCTTTTCTTGGCACCTCGGTGGTTGCCTTTCTTTTACGAGCTCCAACAGCGTGATTTCTATTGCTCACAATAGTTCGGCCTTCGGCCTCCGTAAACCACAATCTGTCATTTTTCATTCGATCATTTACATTTTCACCTCCCGTTTTCATCAATGTAAACCGGCGCGTTCCACCGACACACACAGGGAGGTGTAGATCTGAAATTGGATGGACTATACGTCTATCAGTAGCAGTTTCCAAATCAGTCGGCCATTCATGTAAATCTTCACATCGGATTGGTCTTTTTACCGCAAGATCCAACTGAATCCAACAATTGTACGCTGCGCCGTCGTAGTTGTGAAAGGGATTTACGTCTTCTTCTTCTTCTTCTTTTTCTGACGCAGTTTCCTCTTCGTCATCTTCTTCGTCATCTTCTTCTTCTTCTTCTTCTGACGACCACCACCACGAAGTATGCTGTTCCTCTTCTTCACATTCCCAACACAGTTGAGAGTCCATCTGGGGATAAGTCACGCTCCATTTATCGCATTTATCGCATCGTAGAAGATCACGTTTTAAGCTATCCATTGCTGAAATCGCCTCCAGGTTCTTTTTCGCCTCCAGGTTCTTTTCCATTGCTGAAATCTCCTCCAGGTTCTTTTCCATTGCTGAAATCTCCTCCAGTTGAGTGGTAAGTTGCGCCTCGGTGGTAACAAACGTTGCGTCGGAGTGTATCAAAGGACACTTGCACCGTGCGGGAAGGCATTTTTTAGAATCACAAAGTTGCCGTGGGTCCACATATTTGCATTGCCGTTTTCTTTCTTCTTCCCAGTCGTAATCGATAAGAGTACATAAGATCTGTTCAAGGGGGTCTTCTTCTTTGCAATTTACATCTTGCAAGTGGTGCTCTACCGCATCTGCGTCCGGTACTTCCTCAGGGTTCAATGTCAAAAGCATATCTGTTCTTTTTCCAATGGTACTCTGTAGTCGTAGCATTTTGTTTTGATTCTTTATTTGTTGATTCGTTCTTTGTTTTGTTTCGTTCTTTGTCTTCTTTGTACTTGCAATCGTTTTGTTGAAGGCGGTCTGGTCTTTTGGTTTTGTTTCTATCGGTGGAGTGAGTTATATGTGTCTATTTCTTTATCTATCTCTCTTGAAACTTTATCTTTGTGTGTATTATATTTAGTTGTAATAATTAATAATAAAATTTAAACGATGTTGGACTGAACTTTTAATAGGCTTTTTTTTTACACTACAAACATATTGTACTAAATGGAACTATAAAATTCGACCTTTTTTAGTTATTTTGTTTTACAAAACAAAGCAGTGTAATTCACACTGTCTGTGTGCTATTTTATTTCTAGCCACTAATTGAAATGGCGGGATCGGTGAAAAAACAGGTAACTGCTGTGTCGATGCTATTGTTGTATTGTTGTTTGCCGCCGAAATAAAATAATCGCGTGTTTCACCAATTCCATGATCAGAGCTAGTAATAAAGTCCTTAAAACACTTTTATACCTGCTAAATAGGTATGCTAATTTCTAGTATGTTCGTGTGCTACTTGCTTAAAATTAAGGAAACTTTAGTTGTACCGTACTTGTAAGCTTGTAAGAAAAAGAGAGACTATCTTTATGTGCGGACTGACAGAGTCCCACCAATAGTCAACACCTATACAATATTTATAAGTATATTAAGTTACATGACTAATTATATTAAATAATGGCATTTCTACCTATCATTTTAAGTACCAAAAAACCGACAGACTTTAGTTGTACGGACTGATAGCTTTTTCCGAATTCTAAGTAATGCGAAGAAGAGGACTTTAATCATTTTCTTTTTATTTCCACTACCTGTGCTATGTTAGTATAAAAAGCACATATCGCGATCAAGTTTTTATTTCCACTACCTATGCTATGTTAGTATAAAAAGCACATAGAACGACGACACTACGGCACAAGTACAGAGATATTTTTTAAATGTTTTTCTGTCTCCCTCCCCTCTTTCTCACACTGTCGTTTCATTTTTTAATGCGGAAAATATTTTTTTTTATTTTTTTTTTAATTTCCTATTTCTAATTATTAACATAGAGAAAAACTGTGTAATTTAAGCAAGTTTGAAGGTTCAAAATTTTTTTCTTTTTCGTTTTTTCACACTCTTCTTTTTCCTAAGAAATCGTAAAGGAAGACTGACATTTAAAGTCTTGTTCAGTTCACGTTCCTCTACGGAGATTTGGTCTAAATTTAATACATGTTCATCGTTGGTAGTATGGATTACTAGGAAGTTAGCCTTGTCCCCCTTCTTGTTTTCATAGTAATCTTTTGCCACTTTATCTAACACAGTTGATAGGTGATCTATATTACGAATTTTTGTATTGTTAATTTTAACAATTTGATCATTTTCACTTAAATCACAAGCCGCAAAACTTATATAAGACTGTGGCGAGATATGAGTGACCACACACATATTCTCCATGCCTGAAGTAAGCTTCAAGGTATTTAGGACACCATGGTCGAATACAGACTCCTCTTCCTCTTCATCCTCATCATCTGGTTGGTAGGTAAGCATATTTAGGTGTAGCCCACTAATACATAGGCCCCCTATAACCGTATAAGATAAACTTTCATACGTTGGGTATCTACTACGAACCTTAAATTCTATGGGCCCAAGGGTAATTTTTGTTTGATTTATTTTCTTCCTACGATAGTAATGTACTACCAGATAGTCTTTGTCAAGATTAAGTACGTACTCTACACTATCTACCCTTACTTTCATATCAGTGCTCTCAAAGTCTACTTGTCCAAAACAGTCTACCTTGTATTTCACGATTTTACCTTTAGCATCTTTACTTTCTATGCCAACAATAATATCCCCTTTCTTCAACCCAGCTTTACTACACGCTTGACCATCAATAAGATCTTTCACCAGAGCTCCACCAAACGCACGGTCGATACTTTTAAAATCCATATACTCAGGGGTTAGGTTCTTTAACTGAAGACCCCAACAAGGTAATCTTAAAATTTGCGTATCAAAATTACACCAGTGCTGGAAGAAGCGGAAAATTTCCTGGATGGGTACAGCCAGAGCCAGTCTCTCAGAATCGCAAATAGAAGCAGTACAGATACCAACCACTTTGTTGGATAAGAACAGCGGCCCCCCGGAGTTGCCAGCGTTGATAGATAAGTCGCAAGAAAGCATTCCCAATCCACGACTTGATAAGGTTCCATGCGATAATTGATAGTCTGACTGTAGGTTAGGAAAACCAATGCATTTGACATTTTGAGAGGATCCCTTGATAATTTCCTTTGTATTCAACGGGCAATTTTTTATCTTTTCCAACCACTCTACATGGTCGCCTTGCCACCATTTAGCCTGTGGTAACCCAACGTTTAACTCAAGAATCGCAACGTCTAAATTAGGTGCCACGTACAACACATCAGCGATGAGATAAGATTTGTTTCGGTCCGGCCACTCCAGCAAACAAGACCTACTGGTATACGATGCCACGACATGGAAATTGGTCAATAGGTACCTACAGTCTTGTTTTGTCTTAAAATTAGGGCCAAAATCTTCAGGATTTACGAAGAAAGCAGTGCCCCCGGATTCGTATTCATCATTCAACTGATAGGGTTGCTCAAAATTGTACGCACGATTAACTCCTTGTACCTTACATACACTTTTTTTTATCAAATTAATAGTTTTTTGATTCATCTTTATTTTACAAAAGACGTGCCTATATACTCTCTTTTATGTTTGGATTATATTATTTTAAAATATATATTTTGACTACCAGTAATATAAATGAACTATTATATTGAAACACAGCGTTTATTGGATCTTTATGACAAAAAAAATATGAATGTTATTATACATTTTTTCAGTCAGCTTCAACAGCACCGACAGCTGTTTCCGTACGCCTTGATAAATGCGATCACAGCGAGCACCTATGCAGAGGATGAATTTCAGCTAATAGAAAGTAGTGTGACGGTAGAGCCGTACATGAAAAAAATTTCTATTCAAGACATACGAAATGTGATAGTTTTTTCAATACGTAAAGAATTTAATAAAGTTGTGGCTATTCAACCTTACATAGAGGAAGGGGAGACAGATGAAACATTTTTAGAACTAGATACCCCATCGACAATAGGTGTACATATCAGAAAGCTAGAAAAATTAATAGAAACAGTATACTATATTACGCATATATTTTTTATAGTGCGAACACCAACCGTCGTGGAGAGGTCTACGTGGTTATTTTGTCATGATTATTTTCATATAACCACGCTGGAAAAAAGTGTAAAACATATATACACTCTGTTGAATCGGCTTATTCGGTCTTCTTAGTCACTAGAACTAGAACTAGAATATCCACTAGTACCGGCAGTCGCATTTGGGCCAGGCGCAGACAGTCTAGCAGTGGCTTTCTTACGTTTTTTACGAGCTGCTTTTCGATTACAAACTGAGCAATCACAGCTGGCAGTAGGAGTACGTGCGGTTTCAGAACGCTTCCTTTTTGTAAGATCGACGTCTTTTGGAACTTCCATTTTTCCACCGTAAACAGGTGGAAGCCAGTTCAAATCACGCTGTTTGGCCTCGTTCAACTTAATGTTAATATGACGCAACAACTCTCTAGTAGTAGGCCAGCCAATAACACGTTCAGAAGGAATTGCTGACCTCAATGTGCAAGCCCATACTTGTATCCACGAAGTTAATCTCGTAAGAGAATTATGTTGATGGCGTTGTTTGTCGGCTTTAATATGGTGTGGTGCCAATACTTCCCATGCTACGCCGTCAGTAGTATCTCCACTGTAACAAAAAGAAAGCTTTGAATAACTTGCGTTACTTAAAATAGAAGCAAATGTTTGTGGTATAAATGGTGGTAAGTTCGACACAACGTTTGTATCCTCCAAATTAACACATTTCGCGACGCGTTGTTTGCAGCATGGGCATTGAGGAATAATGTAAGAACCCGTTGTTTCTTGACCGGCGACACTATATGCTACACAGTCCTTACAGAACCGGTTGTTTTTGCATAAGTGCTCTTTCCCTTCTCCTTTCTTCCATTCCGAATGAATCAACTCGACTTCTACGTCGCGCGCACAGCAAATGATGCACGTTTTATCGTCATCTTTACTCAAATGTTTTGTATGCTCTTCAACCAAACGTTTACTCTCTGCATCAGTAGGAACACGGTAGCGCTTACGTTTCGTCTTGGCTTTAGGATCAACAACTTGACGGCTAGAAGATGGACTTTCCGCTGATGCGTTATTTTGCGTGCTACTGTTTCCACCATTATTTCTTTCTTCTAAAGCTTGTGCCGTTCCAGACGACATAGCCGCGATTAAAAAACCTTCAAATAGACTCACTTCCATAATTGATTCGTTTTGTTGAACAAATATGTACTTTCCTGGTTCTACAATATTATTTTATTCTGTTTACAAACTGTAGAGTGCAGAAACGTACTCGAGTGTATTTGCACGTCTGCTATTTTTTTTATTTTACACGTCTTATTACTAAGCAATAAAATTTAACAATTCTTGAAATTTGATGTTCTGACCTGCTTAAAACACGCACACGGTAGTTTTTATTTTCCATAGAAATAGCATTACAAGAACAAAATTGGAACGAAGGAGGACCAATGAACTCCACTTTTTCATACTATATAAATATAAAGTAAATAAAAAAAGAATCAATGAAGTCCGCTGCCGAACAAGACGATAGTACAGATGGAGGTAGTAAAGCTTCCCCTATCAAATCAGTACCAAAGAAAAGAAAAAAGAAGAAAAAGAAGCTATCATATAAAGAGATGATGAATAGTATACTAAAATCGAAATCTTCCTATGAAGAAAAAGATAAGCAGAGAATATTGAAGGTGACTGGTGCTGGAAAATTTAATAAGGTAATAAAAATATGAAACATAATATAATATATTTTAAAATCCATCTTGTTGATATGTGTTCTTACCAGCATTTGACAATGTACTGAGCTCGATACTGACTGCCATAGTATAGAACAGGCCTATCACCATAGTTACTAGTTTTAAACCATGTTGAACAGCGCGTGTTGCTAGAGGTACAGCAAATTGTAGTGCTTTGCTTCCAACATAGCACACTAATATAAAAACTACCATATCTCCCACGTGAAGTCTCAAACAATCATTTTCTATGTCAGTCAGCGGTGTTTTGTATATAGCGTTTTGAAACATACTGTCCAGGTTGTCTAACCGTCTAAAGAGCCATAAGAAGGGTGGATTGTCGTATATGAACACCAGCACTTCCGGGAAATTTACCTTCAACCATGTCAACGGTGCCCAGAATATTCCCAATTCTTTTAATTCTGGGATGTTGTCCGGGCAAGATAAATATGATGTTTGGATACTGCATAGGTAACAGTTATCTAAATTGCAGCTTGTAGCTAGTCCTGGAAAGTACTGACAGAAACAATTGGGAAATATTCTGTCATTTAAAAATGCAAAGATATCGTCTACAAGCATGTTCGGTACATTAGGGAAGCAAGGCCAGATCCAACCGTATGTAACTAAGACAAAAATGAATGCCAATATGTACAGAATGAACGGCGAAATAAGAGCAAACACTGGTAGACCCGTAAACCAGTCGAACAAAAAGAGACCAATTACAAAATACGTCATATACCCAAAACTAGCTTCCATGAGATCCAACCGTTTGCTTGTTGTTTCATGACCAGGATAAGTACCGTAAATTATGTCCATTGGACAGTCACCTGCAAAGGGATACGTAACGTACCAGCTGGCACTCCTAGCAAAGAAAGGAACATAGCTATCATCGGTAACAGTGAGAAATTTTTCGATAGCCTCAAGTAGGGTGGCATTATTTCGCCATTCTAACTTAAATATGAGAGTGTCCCAATCCTTCGTTGCTTTTTGCCAAACAGTCAGTGGCTCCGTATGATTTGAAAAGAGTTTATGTCTACCACGAATGTTTACATATCCTCGTTGCGAGGCCTCTATTTCCTCTTCTAATCCTTCAACAGCGTTTCTAGTAGTTTCGGAGGCAAAATCACTTACGTCTTCCGCTGCTTTCTTTGCAGCTTTTTCCATCATCATTGCCATATCATCACGCCATGCTTTTGCTCTGGTCTCTTTCTCTTCATCATTGAAATATTCGATAAAAGAGGGAATTACAACTGGTACATAGGTGTACTCATAAAATTGCCCCATTCGTTTCCCTTCGTTTATCACCGTATTGAAGAAGTTATCCAACACCAAACAGTTTACGCACATATTTGTGTCTGCCTGTTCTTCACATGGTGTTATATCCGTATTTAGACCCGCAGCTCGAAGTATAAAATTTCTGGACTTCAACTTGTAAGGATTCGCAGTTTTAGTAGCCCTTAACGTGACACGTTTCATACCTTGCATTGAAAAATGTTCTGGAATAGGATTCTTCCATGTCATATTAATATTGGTCAATGCCTTGCCAGCCTGAGTGAAATCATAGTGTAAATCTACCGTTTGACTGTGGTTGTAAATAGCTTTTGCAGCAGTTGAACTGTGCTTGTAAATACGGTAAATGTTACCCCATCCCGTATCACTGGTTTTAATATCTTTGTCAAACGAGTGAAATAGAGTGTGAACAAAGTTGTCTAAATGTGAAATCAGTGTAAATTGACGCGCATAACTTCTCACCTTGTTCCAAAACGGAATATACAAATTTGTATCTACACTTGCATGTTTCATTGCATTCAACATTTCGGTTGCGTTGGTATCACCTGTTGTGTACTGTAGGTATATTATGCCAGAAGTCATCAGCTCATACATCATCACATATTTCCTTTTCCAGTTGTAAACTAAATCATGAGGCAAATCTAACTCTAACTGCTTTCCCATGTTCACAGCCAACGCTCTTTGTTCAACACACTGTAACAGTTGAATTCTTTCCATGGGACGTAGGTCGGTGAAATTGAAGTCACGATATGCGTGGACTGCCATATCACATTCGCTCACACCATTCCAATCTATCTCGTCGTACAATATCCTTGGTAAATTGTGCATAGAAGAATGTAATCTTCTTCCAAATATATCGTCAAAGAATCCACCAACTGCGTCTCCAATGGCCGCTGCCGGTGCTGGTGGGGAGCTTGGGCCAGCTCCAGGGCAACCTAAATCACACATTCCACCGAAACTCAAAGCACAGATAGCATCTTGAAGACCAACGCATATTTCTCCACTGAGCTCACGTATGAATTGTCCAATGGGTCCCAACATACTCAATACAGCGTCTAGAACCTTTCCAGCGTTCTTCAACATCATTTCCAGAAACTTTGTTATCAATCTCCACAAATCAGCAAAGAATTCGTTGTAGAGTCCCCCACCGGTGAATAATTCAATTACACCTCCGAATACCTTCAATACCAGCGACAGCATTTCTATTGCAGCGTCAGATAGAAACTGTCGGAATATATTTAAAATAATTTTGAATGTTCTGAAAATCGCACCAGCACCACGGTGAATACCCTCAAATAAGTCTTCAAAACCATCTAAAAACAATTCGAACCAGTTGAAGATGATATTTATTTCGTCAATGATAAAGTTAAATACAGGCTGCGTGATACTACTGCCAAATCCAGCAGTTCCACGCAAAATGTTCTCCACGAATTGCACCGCATGATTTAACATATTTAACAATTCAATTGGCAAATCAAGTTGAACAAATACAATCTTAGCAAACCCAGACCTTACTTCGTTGCTGACAATACCTACCGGGAAAATGGAGGAGATTGTACTGGATAGACCAGCCGCCGTACGTTGAAGATCACACAAACGATTGCCTAAATTAACAGTAATACCATTAGCGCTACCACCCAGCAATTCAAACAGCGTCATGACCAATTCACGAACTTCAGATACTATAAGATTTAAAGCGTACCGGACAGTCATCGAGGCACTACATATGAAATCATGACTACCGTATAACTTACAACTTTTACTACTGTACGTCATAGCCAATGAATCGTACAATGTCTTTTGCTCATTCCAACGCTGGTTGTTGTAAGCCAATATATTTGTCGAAGCCAATTCATAGCTCATGTCTTCACAGTAACTATTTTCCGCGCTGTCATATGCTGGGTGTAACTTTGAAAAGAATTTATCAATGACAAGACCAACATCTGAAAGGATGTAAAATAGCCATTCTGCATGATGTGTCTGGCACCAGTGTGGACTGGCCGCATAGTGCTTATCCAACACTTTATTCGTAAAGGCAGTTTGGCTAATCTCCTGAGGCGTGTCTGGGAAGTTGAAAATACAGGAACAAAGGGATGTATCTTCTAGAGGTAAACCGATGTTGCATTGGCACCCCTCCTTATTTTCATCAGTACACAGATCCTTTTTGTTTTGAAAATTACTAACGGTACGACACATGTCAAATCGGATACTGTCGTGAATTGGCTCACAAGCATTTGGATTATACTCATTACGGTTAGCCAGATAATACATGTATCCAGGTTTTGGCGTGAGACAATCCTGAATTGATTCTCCCTTGTCGATCCACCACTCCTCCAACGCCTCTTCACTGACCCCATATCCACAGTTCACTTTATGATGAAAAAACTTAAACAGTATAATATCGGGCAGATTTAACAGCGTTTTGATGCCTATTCTCCACATTTCTAAATTGAGAAGCCCGTATGTACCAACTCCCTGGATTGGCAGGTCTGGAATTTTGGTTCGTTTCGCAAGTTTAAGTGCTCTATCCCAATTTGAAAATACATTGGCATTGAGGCTAGGTTGGCCACAGAACGGATCGTAGTTGGGCACACCAAAAGGGTACTCTTCTGTAAACTCCGCTTGTCTGTAGCCTTTTGGGATGTCGCATTTACATTTACTGGAATCTGTAGTCATATCCCACGTGTTCTCTTTCCTGTATTCACATCCTATAAATTTATCTCGTGGGTAACTAGGACCATCATATCGTTGGAGCGTCCGTAACACATTTTGCTCCTGGGTGAAGATACTCTTCCATAAAAGTTCTCCAATTAAACTCGTTGCGATAAAAAAAGTATTGGAAGCAGCAGTGGTTATTAAATACGGCGTACATGCTGCTGCTACCGTCCATTTGTCGGACGGCTCACACACCAATCGGACGTGCGCCGGGATCCCAACTATTTTAACTTCGTTGCCAGTCGCTAACGATCTTGCTATGGCATTATCCATATATCTTGCTATCTCCATAAACCAAAATCCATTGTTGGCTAAGTTTAACATCATCAAATCAAATTGTTCAGCGGCTTGATCAAATCTCATCGCCTTCATCATGTAGTCGGTGTTCGTAATAAAGTATGGTATTGGGAGCATTATGTGCATAGCGGTGCGGTAAAGTGTGTGTAGGGTGTGCGTACCTGACATCACAGCACGGGAAAGAGTTGTGAAGATAAACTCTTCGGGCACTCCTTGGAAATCAAAATCATCAACAAACAATCGTATAGATTTCTTTAATCCCTCCTCCAACACTCTATCAAAATACTTCATGATATAGTAGAAAGCGCCGTTCCAATGATATAATGGCTTCGTCAGGGATGGGAATTTTGGCCCGAACATAGGCAAGAGCTGAAACACAGTTTGTATTAAACTAACAGGCACGTTTACGGCATGGTTAATAGCCATCGGCAACTCTTTTTGCCTAACCACTGTGAATCCTATGTCAATGACATCTTTCAACCCCTCACATACACATTCTGTTATGTTCTGTTGGTGGGACAAGACATGTTGCAAACTGTCAACTACATCCGTAACAGGCAATTCGTTCATAAAGATATTATTTTCAGTGCTCATCGCACCTACTCCAGTCCATGAAAAAAGGCTACGAAAACTCGCGATGAACGTCTCTACTATTAGCTTCACAGTAACTAGCGTTGAACTGAAGTCACATTTAATTGCTATAGCAATAGATCCCTTAGTTGCCTGTGACGTCACGACGTAATTATAATTGTACATAGGGATGAAAAAGTCATAAATAACTCTCAATATTTGTCCTACGCTAAGTAAAACGTTTTGAAATAGCGGTTGAACTATACAGCGCCATGAAGTATCGCCCGTTCGTAACACAATGTCAGTATTGCCAGAAATCTCCAACAAAATTAACGCGACAATTGTCAACTGCAACAGCTGCTTTGCATTTTGAAATATATTTGCAGCAAAGCCAAAAGCAGTATCTGTGACTCCAGATATCATGTCCCCTATGGCGTCCGTGACAGTACTTGTTAAGAGTTGAAATTGAACCATGACTACATTATTTATAGCAGGCTCTGGGTGACGCCCACTTTGCTGTGACAAGACCGTAAAGAGATAAGTGGTGAAAAGTGACGCTACACACAACGCCACAAAAATCAAAAGGCTGCTAAAAAAAACATACATTAATTTTATTTACACTACTCTCTTAATATATAGTATAAGTTAACAAAAAGACCATAAACAATATCCACTTTCCCGTCGTCGTTCAACACTGAAGGCACTGTCGTTTGTAAGTTTCAAAAAATTACTCTTCAATTGTTCTTCGTAACAGAGATGTGAAAGCTTATTTAAAACGCGTAGACACTCAAATTTATTTTCTATATTTACATGAAAGAAAAAGAACCCATACTTTGCCGCTACGCTCTTTCCCAGTAGTACATTGCCGAGCGACAGTATACAGTACCGTTTCCCATACTCTTTGTTTTTTACGTCGGCTATAATATTCATCATATGTTCGAACGATTTCTTGTCATTATATACAAATATACATAGATCAGTACCCTTCAAAAAATTATTTACTACCGACTTAAAACGGTCTGATCCACTCGTATCCCAAATCTGTAACGCAACAGCGTGTTTACTCCTGTACACGATGAAATCAACACCTACTGTTGGACAGTGAGATACTATTGTAGAATTGCGAAGGTAATTTAAAAATCGGGTTTTTCCAACTCCGCTGGCTCCCAACATTATTGTCTTTATGTTCATTTTTATTCATATATAAACAAACCAAGCTATATAGAAAATGTCATCTGTTCAAGCTAAACTTCCAGTATACTGGATACCTGATTCAAGCACAGAAAAATGTAAATTATGTTCAACAGCATTTGGATATCTGTTAAGGAAGCATCATTGTCGCCGATGTGGTCATATTTTTTGCAGCACATGTGCTAACAATTTCGGCAGTATACCGTCTTACCTACCAAAGACGTTACATTACAGCGATGTAGGGAGTCAAGTCAGACTTTGTACACCATGCTTAACAGAGATTAATACTGCAAAGAAAAGTAGAACGTTGGTTGAAGTATTGTCCTTCCTACCTCTTAAAATAGACGATTTTAAAACACTTAGGACCATCAGTCATGCATACTTAGAATCTACCAACTACATATTGTCGGTATTGAAAGGATTACCTTATAAATTAACATATGACAAGTTCTCAAAAATTGAGAAACGAATCGTACGTAATCATTGGAAAGCATTCACTGGACATTCCAAATACATGATACAAGCACTACGGTGCATGACAGGAATAACATCTGATACCACTCTGTCCAACATTATCAGGATGTACAAAAAGGGCACAAAAGTAGAACCCTGTCAAAATCTATTTTGCACAGAGTGTTGCAACACTCTACAAACCTCAGACGTATTAGAAATACTGTATGGCTACCCGGGAAAGGAAATTCTTGAAAATCAAGAAGCTGAAGTTTTTTTTGGTACCATTCTAGCTAACGTTGATATCGATGATTTAAGTTTATTCATCCCATATTATCTTACCATTGGGACTACAGAAGCGTGTCAACGAATAGTTAATAATTATTTATTGCCGCGAGTACTCGAAGATACAAATTTTGCCTTCAAAATGTACTTTGAATGTCGTCTATGTAAAATGGGTGACACCAGAGTGTCTGATTACTACGTATCAATTATGGAAAGAATACTTCAACTCGTAGATCAAACAAGAAGGGACGAGTTGGCCAAATGTGACATGCTCATCCATTATTTAGAAAATCCACATGTAGATAAACAGAAGAAAGTGAATGAACTATGTCCTATCATTATGCCATACAACCCATCCATAATCATTAAAAAGGTACATTTAGACCAAATGGTACAGTTGAATACATTCACAAAACCATATGTTTTACCAATCACTACTAATGTAGGATTAAAACGCTTATTGATTAAAAAAGAAGATTTGAGAAAAGATAGATTAGTTGTCATTGTAAAATACATACTGGTCAAGACAATTAAGAATGTCAAATTAACTCCCTATTCGGTATTTCCTATCCATGGGAGCTACGGTTGGATAGAAATGATAGATGATGTCGAAACACTCTACGATATACAAGTAAAGAATACTCTACAAAACTACATACTAGAAAGAAATAGTAATTTAAGTATAACACAAATAAGAAGAGACTTCATACGAACATGTGCTAGCAATGCGTTGTTAACATACATGATAGGTGTTGGAGACAGAAACCAGCATAACATCTTAGTGAAAAGCACGGGTGAGCTAGTAAATATAGATTTCTCCTACCTTTTGGGAGACGACCCGAAATTCAAAACACAAACCATGAGTATAACTCCAGCTATGGTCGAGATGCTTGGCGGCAGAGATTCAGAAGGCTATACTGCGCTTCAGAACTTCTGCTCTAAAGGATTTCAAAAAATTAGAAAACAGTCCTCTTTCTGGTTTGTATTATTTCTTTATTTAGCCAAAACAAAGCCTCCTATATTGAAATTATACAACAATATTCAACAGATCAGAAAGTTTCACGAAGAGAGACTCATGTGTAACTTAACAGAAGAAGAGAGCACAGTAAGAATCACTGAGATAGTAAATCAGAATAGCAGTTCATCATGGCATCAATACATATCAGAATATAGTCACGCCGTTACTACAACTGTGACTGATTTCATCTTCAAACTAGACATGTGATCTATATATATAAATACATGTTGAACAAAAGATGTCGGGTGGACCGAGAAAATTTAATTATATTACGTTAAACGGCACATCTGTATGTCCAGATGAAACTCCACAGAAAAAAAGCAGCCGTGGAATGTATTGTACAAATATATTGCTCTCCATAATAGCACTGTTCACGTTTATTCAAGCCATGGTTTTCCTCACTGCTGGAATTTCAACGTTAAACTTTTACGAACATAACAAAATTAAAATAGACGAATGGGTCAAGCTGCCGTGGGATCAAATGGCACGCACCGTGGGTTCAACTTACGAACAAGAACAGCAGAACCCAGTATCTGGCACATTGACCAATGCCTTCACTGCTGCCGAACAGTTAAAACAGTTAGTTGAATATCATAGTAACACGACATTTCCACAATTAAAAAACTTTAGCGATGAACTCATCAAACACAAGAGCATGATTGGAAAGATATCCAACCTAACCGAAGCAACGCTACCAGCAGTTCAAAAGATAAACAAAGCATTAGGTAATGGAACAGTACAAGATTTAACAGGTATATTAAGGAAAACGAATAAGGTCATGACATATTTAGATAACGATGAACAAGAGTCCAAAAAGAATTATAATAGAGGCACGACCCTTATTGATCAAGTGAATAATCTTATGTCTCCAGACAATATTAAAAAATCATTAGAAGCGGTTGAGAAAATATCAAAAGCAATGGATTCAACACTAACCACAGACAATGTAAATAAAACAATACACGCGATCTCCGACTTTGACAAAAGCCTTCACAGAGCAGAGGACAGGCTACACAAAATTGGGGAGATATTTGGAAAATAGTATTATATATCTAAATACGTACAGGGAAAAGATGGCGTCCAAACTAAATAAGAAACGTCAGGCATCCGCGGCAGTGGGTGATAAGTATTTATCTCCAAAAGACCTGATAGACAAATTGAAAGAGATCGTAGGAAAGAAAGTAGACAAGAAAGTGCTTCTGTGGGATCCAGCTGCTCACGATGGTCGTCTTCTTTCTCAGTTGAAGGATATTAAATATAAAGTAAAGAATTCCGATATTTTACCAGCGAACAAAGAGGTAGAAACAATAGATTTTTTAAGCGATACCACGCAACGACCACCCGACACAGAACAAATGTTAATCCTCATGAACCCACCATATCAACTTCCTAAAGATAGAGCAGGAGTTGCTCGCTTTTTAAACAAAGCATCAACGGTACTAAAACAGGGTGAATATGTAATTACAGTAGCTCCTCACAAAAATAGCACGTATGCAACGTACATAAAAGTAGACCCAGAGTTAATACTCAAAGAGGAGTACACATTTATGAAGCCACTGGTATTTATAGATTTTAACAAGGATAATAAACCTTCCAAACAACCTACCATTGTTCAAGTGTGGCAAAAAGGTGCGAAAGGATCAAAAAGTCCAACTTCACAGCTAACATTACTGTTAACTAACAAAGAGTTGAAGGAAATGAGGAAAAAAAGAGAAATGGTAGTCAAAGCCAGTCAAAAACAAAAACCTCCATTTAAAACAGATCCCATCTGTTACATACAACGTACGGGGACTGGTTATACTCTGGGAAGAATATCTACATCCAAAGAACTCACTGGTAAGCATATGAGGGACGGACTAGACATCCAATGGAAGGGTGGTAAAGCAACGTTCACTCCTACAACTTATGAGTCAACATATGCAGATAGAGGCACAAGTTCAGCGCTCGCCGTTTATACTAGAAGTTTAGATATAGATAAAATTACGGCAAAGCTTAGGCTGTTATATGCCGGTGGATACTACGCACGCTATTTAGGAGAATACTTGTTCTTAAATAATCACACAATACCAACACAGTTAACTGCATACATGTATGAAAACTATGACAATATTGAAGAGGCAATTCCAACGCGAAAGAAATTGGGCATTACATCCATTATTGTAGGAGACCCTGAGAAAATAGATGCCTTCAAGACCAACGCATCAAATGTTAGAAAAAATATGAAAGCTATTTATCAACAACTTATAGAACCAAAAGTAAAGGTAGAGATAGAAATAAAGAAAGAAGAAAATTACTGGAGTCGAAATGTGGTCAAACGTTTTCCTACGTTAAAATTTTAAAAAATAGTATTATAAAGTCTTATCCTGTTATTTTTAAATGAGATTGAAAATCACACAAATTCTTGCATTCTTTCTTTTTTACACCTCTGCTTTTGCTGAGAAATCCTATCATTCAACTGATACATTACTCACTAGAATTAAACTCAAATGCGCCACTGTGCCGCAATTATCCTGCCACATGAAAGACGATATTTTAATTGTCGACTGGAATAAACATGTTTCAAATAAATCCGATGTGTTGCTAGTGTTCAACGAACATGCTCGTGAACGAATCACTGGAGAGGTAGCACTCAACGTCATACACAAACTACGTGCATGGAATCCAAACAAAAGGGTAACTATTATACCCGTACTCAATATTTGGGGCAGGAAGCATGTTGAAGCTGGACACCCGTGCCAGCGTAAAAACGAAAGACACATCGACACAAATCGCCAGTACCAAATGAGAGGCTTTAACGAACATCATTACGCAAAGAACAGCGAAGAATATGAAGGAGAAACGCCACTCAGTGAGAAGGAGAGTAAATTAGTATCATCATTGTTACTGAATGGTGTACAGCGTTACGTCAACGTCCACAGTGGTGAAAAGTCTATCTACATGCCATATGATTCACGAGTTGGGGTTAGACCAAAGAATTATGATGTCATGTTGAAGAATATAAAAAAATGGGGTAAAAAATGCCCGGAGTGCGCTATTGGCACAGCAGCATCGACCAGCTCCTATAGAGCGTATGGTACGAGTGTGGATTGGGCTGTTAATCACGGCGTACCCCAGGCATTTACATTTGAAATTTACGGCGATGTGAGTTGGGATTGCAGTAAAATGTTCAACCCCAACAAGAGAGATTTAGGCGCTGTTTTAAAGCAGTGGAGCGGTATCATAAAAGACGTTATCTTTAGTTAATTATCATTACGATAGTTTTTAAAAAACTCTTCGCATTCTTTAACAGAATCAAATGTTTTAACTTTTCTTTTTTTGTTTTTGGTAATTTGCGCTTCATATCTTCCATTTGGTGTGCGTTTAATATGACCTTTCTTCCTCATAACTCTATCCGATTCCATGCGTTTGCCAGTCTCATTGTAAAGCTTTAATGCTTCACGAGCTTTAGTTTCACTCAGGTAAAACCCAATATGCTTCATTTCTGGCCTGGCGCTCTTCACCAGCCATTTTTTTTCTTTTTTGGCAAAATGCACACAGCCAAATTGTTTCCGTTTAGAAAGAAATTGAAGACTCCGTTGACTCTGCATTTTTTTAAGTTCCTCTGACCATGTGTAACCGGATATTCCACGACCTCCTCGTGTCAAATTGTACCCGTTTGGCACCATGGTGTTTTCAACCTCTATATAGGATATCTCTAAGTTGTCTAAGTCTTCTTCTGGAACATCATCAATGAGAATTTCTTGTTTGAATGCATCCCACCCATACTTACGAATCGCTCTACTTACGTAGTGTTTGTTTTTTGAATTTTTATGAGCACCCATCCTTTGACGATACTGTACAGTCTTCCCAATGTATTTCATACCGTTGGTGGTATTTGTGAGCCTGTAGATGCATCCCCATTTCTGTTTAACCATTTATTTAGTATTATAGTTGCTTATATAGGAGTTTAAAAAATGTAATATTTACTTGACATATAATTCAAAAAAGTAATACTCTGCTTCCCAGTAAAATTAAACCGGTGTTAAAGGCTACATATCGAGATAAAATTATTTTATTTTAAAACTTTAAGTTCAAAAACTTCTGCCCTTGTCTTCCTAACAGCCGTGCACTACGCCGAACAGGTGGGTCGTACTTCAATTGTTTTGATTCAATTCGAACATTTTTAACGTTTGCGATGTTATTCCTTTTGTACAAATCTATTGCTGCAAGCCATAAATTCATCAGTATTTTCATATACGTTTGAGGAACGCCATTCTTCCACTTGCAACTCATTTCACCATATCCTCTAAATTCAAAGTGCCAAAACGAAGAGTTTTCAGAAGGTTTTTCATTAAACATTTCATACTTACCCACGGGTTCGGCAGTAGATATCTTTGAATACTGAACATTTTTGTGTCTATTCTGAAACTGGTAGAAATGGGCAAGACAGTATGGTTGATAGTAGGCAATCCATAAATATCGCATGACCACATTGAAATTCGGATAATCTAACTTGGTGATACCGTTGTAGGACATGTGGACATGTGTTCCACAGCTAATCGTCCCGTTCTCGTCTCTACCGCATTTGTGGGCAAGACGTATGATTTCTCTGGTTACCTTTCCTATTGTTGTTCTATCGTCCATGATATCCACAATGGGATAAGGCTTTATGGTTACGTATTCAACCGCCGTGTAATCGTCGTCGTCACATACTATGGACGTATCTTCGGTCGCCCTGTAGGGTGGTATATCCATTCCAATAAGACTACCGTTATCGGGCATCCATTCTCCCCGTTCATACTCTGGATTTGTTTCGATGTACGTATAATCTTCCAAAAAATACTCTAACAAATAGGCAAATCGCTCGTCTGAATAGGTAATAGTACCGTCTTTCCCCTCTGTATATGGTTTGTATTTAACATATGGTTCCTCAACGCCATATTCAAGTATGTTATTAATTTTATACACTTCCACCGTTTCTTCTCTCTCTCCTCCTTCAAATCGTTCACCCACACGTACGCCATCGTCATCACGATCCTCCATCACCCATTTATACCCCCAATTCCGCCAGTACGTTTGATGTTCATCGTTTCCCAGCCGATCTTCATACGCGCCTCCTTTAGGGTAAACGAATTTTTTAGTGTTCCGTATCAACTGCGCATTTACGCATGTTTCTATCTCTATCCCACCTATGATATCTTTGGGATATTCTTCTCTTATCTTAAATAATTGATCCATCTAGTATATACAAGGCTATATTTATATTGAAAAAACCTTTAACCCTGAAATTAACTTTTAATACTATATACTTATTTTGAGTTTAAATAAATATGGCGAGTTCGAGCGAGCGTAGCGACGAGCGCAGTTTAAAACAAATGATCGACGACAACGATATAGACGGTGTAGTTGGGATGATAAAAACAAGCAATGTGAATGCATATGAACATGACCGTCCCCTGTTACAATACCTTAAAGGTGAACAAAAAACTCTGTTGCAGTATATGATTGAACTTGGCAAAGTGGAAATGCTGACGCGTTTGATCCACACTAGACATACCACCCGTAGGAGAAATAGATTGGTTGGCTACTCGGACCTTACGTATCGATACGGGACAAATGGTGAAACAAGTATTCATTCCATTTTTAAGGCACCGTTGGAATCAATAGAACCGATGTGGAACTATATACAAAAACGATACAAGTACATTCCTAGAATATTGAATTATATGGATTTGCGTGATATAACGCCTTTCTATATTGCTTTACAGAATGTGATTGAATGTTTTAAATGTTTGAGACAGCAGTGGAGTGATACAGCCGTGCAGTATATCAATTTCATGATAAAGTTAGTACAAGTTAATAGGGATACAATATATTTGAGTGATTATATTAACACAACCCAGGAAACCGAACTCAGAAAGGTAATTAATTCGCAGACATTAATAATACCGTATAATCTGGGCAATCGGTTATTAGTCCTACTAGAGGTTTCCAATACTATCATCGATGCGGACTCGGACTCTACCGATGATGAAGACGACGACATGCAACTCAGTGGTCCCACCGATAGGTCTAGACAGGCAGGTTTGCGCTTCAAATTTTAAGCGAGGCCAGAAATACGTACATCTAATGTAATTTTTAGTTATTGCCTAACCCTACTCCTAACCCTTGCATAACTAAACCTGCTTAAAATATTATCACGTACAAAGAATTAGCATGGAGTTAGGCTTGAGAAGTATACCTGCTTAAAGTATCACGCACAAAGAATTAGCAGGTAAATACGATTAAGAATTATAAATGAAGCAGTGATTGCTATTCTTTTTACTCTCATTATTATTTTATTTCTCTATTGATAGTTACTATTGACACACACATACATTAAAGGAAACACACGTCTGTAGAAACTAACAGTACAATATAAATAAATAAACAAAGAAAGCAACAAACAAACAAACAAAGCTATTCAACAGAACGATTTAAACTTTCTTTAACTGTATCAAGAAGATTTACGGTATTACCACACTCCGCTCTTACACATCGACAATGACAACTTGCAAAACTTCGCATCAGGGAAAAGATAGCTGCTTCACTCCAGATGGCAAGTGGGAAGAGTTCGACATGACGAAAGAACAGTTAGAGAAGCACGTGGCCCAGCGTGAACTGGAGGGCAAGTCGGGTATATTCAAACTAAAGATCGATAACGGTGATGATGCTCACACGTTCCTGAACAGGTTGAAGGAAGACCCAGAGTGGACACTCGAGCAATCGGAGGATGGTAAAACCGTCAGGTGCGTACACCAAAGTGAAAGAAGTGAAAGTGAAAGTGACTTTCAAGAGTATCTGACACAACAGTTCAGAAACAACCCAAAACTCTACCGAGCGTCGGTTGCGATGGCAAAGAAGCAACGCAATGAGCGTATCGGTCGGTTGAACGACGCTATCAAGGAGAAGAACACTCGAAACAAGAAACCAGAGAAGAAGAAGAAGAAGAAATCAAACCAGG
>Ga0257127_1000981_pt1 | contig 21822 bp, 15 predicted proteins | sample SI060_135mmetaG_FD_190152 | JGI IMG/M metagenome (GOLD analysis project Ga0257127, IMG submission 190152) | Marine microbial communities from Saanich Inlet, British Columbia, Canada - SI060_135m | ecosystem: Environmental > Aquatic > Marine > Inlet | place: Canada: British Columbia | collected... | reverse complement strand
GTTTGCTCGCATACGCAGCTATCTCTCCACCTGTCAGAAGAATGGAGTATCCTCTTCTGAGGCTTTGAGACTGCTCTACGAGGGACGGTGGCCTGAGTTTATGGAAATGACCCCTGAATAGTTACACTGGAAAATGAGCAGTTTGTGTTGCCCATGACCACACTGGACGAAGTCTCTGTCGTTACCCTGGGGGTGGGGCTGCCCCATCTGCCTCCCGCAGCGATGGGGCTGATCAATCTTCGGGGGGAGACCATTCTTATCATGGATCTGGGGCAGATGCTGGGGCTGCGCTCCTCCGTTGTACCCGATGAAAAACAGCGTGTACTGCTTTTCAAGGAAGAGGAGGGGGATGATCTGCGTACCGCCTTCCTGATTGATGAGATTGTTACAGTCACCGACCTGGATGAGGGGCAGCTGCAGCCTCTGCATGAAGGGGAAGAGCTGGAGAAGGCCCGTTACATTGATGCCATTGCCGATGATAACGAGGGCCGCTCTATCAGCAGAATACAGGTAGATGCCCTGTTACGTGGTGTGCGAGAGCTGTTCTAAAGCGTTCAAAAAGATAGTATTCAAAAGTCATAGTGTAAAAAAAACATAACGACAAAAAAACATAACGACAACGACCAAGACGGGAGTATGAAGTATGAGTGAAGAGAAGGGTAACGAGCAGAACGGGAATGAGCACACCTTCGTGATGCCGGAGTCTGATGGTATCCGCAATGGGGTTCCTTTGGATGAGAATGGCAGCGATATCTCCGATCTTACCCCTCAAGGCTTCAATCAGCGCCTGCGGGATGCCACCTCTACACAGAATAGTCGTTCCGAAAACGGGGGTAAAAATGGAGACAACAGTAGCTTCATCAGTAGTGCAGGAGATCTGGTAAGGACCAGTGGCTTCACCATCAAGGCCAAACTGATGGCCTCGCTCTCTCTGCTGACGCTGATCATCCTGCTGCTGGGGATGGTCTCCTTCACCTCCATCGTTGAGATCAACGACCTCTCAGTCGCTATTGCAGATCGCCAGAGTGCCCTTGCAAAAGTCACCGAAGAGATCAAGACCTCCGTCTTCCGCGCCCGCGATGCAGAGAAATCGCATACTCACAATGTTGGTTTCTAGGTACCGTCTTCCGCGCCCGCGATGCAGAGAAAGATTTCCTCATCAAAGAGGAGCGGGAGGCGCTCGATCGCTCCGGCCGCTTTATCACCAAGCTGCGTGGACAACTGGAGAAAGCCAATGAGCTGGGAGAAGAGATCGAACGCCAGGCAGGGGTGCAGATCGGTAACCAGTTTGTCGCCATGGGGGATGCAGTCGATGCCTATGAGCAGCAGTTCTCCGAGCAGGTGAAGAATGTCAAGGTGGCACGCGATGCAGTCAATGCCGATCTGGCCGATACCGCCAAGGGCAAAGAGGAGCTTTCCGACCGGGCCGACAAGCTGCGTCTGCTGGTCAAGGGGATCACCGATGACTTCTGGATTGCCACCAAGAATAGTGTCAAGCAAGCCACCACCAATGCCCGCGCCATTGCCGACCAGTCTACCGCTGACGCGGTGTCCGCCAAGGTGGCAGCCGATCAGCAACTGGCCAATAATCTGCAGACCGCAGGCAATCTGCTCAAAGAGAACAACGCCATAGCGATCCAGAAACTGGAGGATGTCAAGACCTTTGCCAACAAGAAACTGGCCGACGATATCCGTGCCGCCGCCGAGGTGGTGAGCAGGGCCAAGGTGAAATCTGAAGCACAGCTGAAAGAGCAGTCGGAAGCCGCTACCAGAAGGTTTGATCGGGATGCCGATCTTGCTATTCAAGAGGCAACCCGCTCCGGTACCACCAGTGGTTTGGCTCAGGGAACCAGCCAGCTTAATCAAGCCAATGGCAATAATCTTGACAGCAATGCTGCTGTCAAAAAGAAGGCCATTGAGGCTCAGGAGATGTTAGCCAAGACCGGCATCGAGGCGGCGCGTCTAGCCTCCGATGAGGCCGATGTCGCCCGTGACCTCACCGCCCAACAGGCGATTGCTGCCGCCGAGTTGGTCGCCCAGGGGAGCCGTGAAGCGCTGGACATGGCCGCAGAGAGTGCAGTGATCGCCAGCAAAGAGCTTGCGGATACCGCCATCTCTGCCGCCAACAAGGTATTTGAAGAGGCCAATAGTGCCGCAGAGAACGCCTTCCAGAAGACCCTTGCCGAGAACCAGAAGGTCCAGGTTGCTGTGAACTTGGGCACCACCGTGGCCGATCTCGACCGCGAACTGCTCAATATGCAGGTTCAGGTCGCCCGCTACCTGCAGCTCAACAAGCAATCCTTTGCCGATGCGGCCATCGCCTCGGTCGATCTCGCTCTCGCCATCACTGACACCGTACGTCGTGAGAGCCGGGACGAGAAGCTCACACTACAGATGGGGGAGGTGCGCAAGCAGCTGATTGAGTATCAGAAGCTGTTCCGCAACGCAGTGGCTGAGGCCGATGTCGTGGTCGAGAAGACCGCTGCCGCTAATGCCGGTATTGATGCACAGAAGGCGCAGTTGAAACAGACCGGTGAGCAGCTGCTGGTGCTGGCCACCGAGCTGTCCGACAGCTCCTGGAATACCATTGCCAGCCAGTCGCGTGAACTGCAAGAGACTGGTGGTGATGCGCAGAATCTGCTGACCATTCTGGTGGTTGTCGGTGTGCTGTTGGGGGCCTTTGTGCTCTACGCCGTGCCACGCCCGATTCTGGCAGCCATCAACCAACTGTTGCTGGGGGCACAGCGGGTGGCCGGGGGGGATCTGACCCGGCCGATTACTGTCGCCAGCCGGGATGAACTGGGGCAGTTGGCCGGTACCTTCGACCATATGCGTTCCAACCTGATGTCTCTGGTTGACCGTATCCAGCGTGCCTCGGTACAGATCTCCACCACCGTGAATGAGATTCAGGCCGCCTCTTCCCAGCAGTCAGCCACTGCGACCGAACAGGCCGGAGCCCTGAACGAGTTCTCGGTCACCTTGCGTGAGATCGCCCAGAGTGCGGAACAGTTGTCCACCAATGCCTCTACCGTGGCCGATAACAGTGGAAACATTGCAGAGCGGGTGGGGGATGCCAACAGCCGTTCCAGCCAGATGATGGACTCGATGAATGCGATTGGCGAGTCTACCCGTCAAACCTCGGACCGTATCAAGGCGCTCAACGATCAGATGGACACCATCACCGATGCCGTCAGCTCCATCTCCGGGGTAGCGGACCAGACCACACTGCTCTCGCTCAATGCCGCGATTGAGGCCAACAAGGCGGGTGAGATGGGTAAAGGGTTCTCGGTGGTGGCGACGGAAATCCGCCGCCTCTCGGATCGCTCCATCGACTCGGCCGGAGGGATCGGTGGCATGGTCAGAGATATCCAGCGTGCTACGGAGTCTTCCGTGGTCTCCATGGATAAATCTTCAGAAGAGATCCGTGTCGGGATTGACCTGGTTCAGGATGCAACCGCCACCATGCAGGATGTGAACCTCAATATGTCTGAGATTACCAACCGCACCCAGGAGATCGCATCTGGTGTAGGGCAGCAAGCGATCTCATCCACCGAAGCGCAACAGACAGTGGCCGAGTTGCTGAGCTCATCTAACACGGCGGCACAGGCGGCTCGACAGACCTCTTCGGCGGCCTATGAGTTGAATGCGATGGCGACCCAATTGTCGGATGCCGTTGCAGCATTCCGCACCTGATAGTGCAGATACTGAGCCACAAGCTTGTAGCTAATAGCTTGCAGCTTGCAGCTTGCAGCTTGCAGCTTGCAGCTTGCAGCTTGCAGCTTGCAGCTTGCAGCTTGCAGCTTGCAGCTTGCAGCTTGCAGCTTGCAGCTTGCAGCTCCGAGGAACAAGGAACAAGGAACAAGGAATGAAGTTTGAGGATCTTGAAGTTTGGAAGCGAAGTTCAAGACTGTGTGTGGCATTATATAAAGCACTGAGCGATTGCCGTGATTATGGATTTAAAGATCAGATTACCCGCTCCGCACTTTCGGTACCAAGCAATATCGCCGAAGGCTATGAGCGAGAAGGGGAGAAAGAGCGGGCCAATTTTCTCTCCTATGCAAAAGGCTCATGCGGTGAATTGAGAACTCAAATTTACATAGGCATTGAAATTAGCTACCTGAACAAAGAAGAGGCAAAAAAATGGATACAAGAGACCAAAGAGATCTCCTCAATGCTTCACGCACTCAGAAAAACGCTGTTAGCTCGAAGCTAATAGCTCCCAGCTCCAAGCTCCCAGCTCCCAGCTCCCAGCTTGCAGCTTGTAGCTCCCACCTCGGGTGGGTTGCTTGTAGCTTGCAGCTTGCAGCTTGCAGCTCCCACCTCGGGTGGGTTGCTTGCAGCTCCCAGCTTGTAGCTTGTAGCTCCCACCTAGGGTGGGTTGCTTGCAGCTCCCACCTCGGGCGGGCAGAGTAAGCGAAATGGAGATGTTGTTATTTAATATCGGTGGCGATACCTACGGGGTCGAACTGTCAGATGTCGATGAAGTGCTGCATATGCCAACGCTTCGCCCGATTCCTTCTGCGCCATCTTTTCTTGCTGGTGTACTCAATCTGCGCGGTGAGCTGGTGCCTGTAATCGATCTGGTAGAGCGGCTGGGGCAGATGAGAGTAACCCCGCCCCCCCCTATCTCATCCCGTGAACAGGCACAGAGCCCCTACCCGAAAGGGACCCGCCTGCTGCTCACAGAGAGTGGGGATGGGTTCAGGTATGCGGTGATTATGGATGGGTGGAAAGGAATTCACTCGTTCGAAGAGGAGAGTTATCGAGAGGGTGTGCTGACCCGTGATGGTAAGTTGCCCTGGATCAACGGAATCAATCTGGGAGAGTCAGGGATGGTACAGCGTATCCTGTTACGCAGTTTGTTGAGAGATGAAGAGCGTGCACTGTTGCAGAATCAGGTGTAGTGAAGGTTATGGGTATAGACAGTAGAGAAAGCTCCGAAGGCGTTGTTGCTGACTATGATGCAACAGGAAGGATTAGAGACATTGATATTGATCATGCTTCGGAGGTGTTGGAATTGAGGGAGTTGGTGATGAACCACCTTCCTGTAAAAAGAGAAGTATTGGTGGCGTAAAGATGCCAGACAGAGTAGAGATACCAGACAGAGAGGAGTGGTGAGTTATGACTGAAATCGACTTCCTGGCTATTTTCCGGTCCCAGGTGGAAGGGCAGCTGCGCAGTGCCAGTGATCTGGCGCTGGAGCTGGAACGTGCCTCCGGAGCCGATGAGAATCTGGGTGAGCTGTTGGAGTCTCTGATGCGTGAGTTTCACACCATCAAGGGGGCGGCTCGTGCCATACAGTTTGATGAGATCAAAGAGGTCGCGCACGAAATAGAGGATGTGTACCACGCATTGATGGATGGTGAGGGCGAGGCCAGAATGCCGGACCTTACCAACCTCACCCTCCATGCGCTGGATCTGGTCGAAGGTCTGCTACAGTCCAGAGTGGATGGGACACCGTTTTCAGGACATGAAAAACTGCGCAGGTCGGTACAGGCCTACCTGAAGGGAGAGCCACTGGAGCTACAAGCTAAACCGCCTGCAGCGGAAGCAGCAAGTGACAAGCAGCAAGCTGAACTGTCTGCAGCGGAAGCAGCAAGCGACAACTCAGAGGCTACAGAGGACAAACCAGAAGCTATTGATGATAGTCAGGGCTCTTTGGCCGCGGAAAAAGCACCACAGACTATTCAGAATGGGGGGGACTATGAGGTCCTGACCGACTCTCTGTTGACCATATCAGGTGAATTTACCGTTGCGATTGATGCCTTGCAGGATCAACGCCAGATGGTACGTGGAGCGGGTCGTCGTCTTGGGCTGGTTCAGCGTGATTTATCGGCCTTTATCGGGCAATTGATGGAGAAGTTGCAGCAGGCCGGGATGGAGTCTCCGCAAGAGAGAGCCAGTGAACTGCAACGCAAGATACGGGTCATCCTGGGTGAGCAGAGCAATGTGGTAGAGAGTCTGGACCTGGCTGAGTCCCGACTGCAATTTTTGGGCGAAAACCTGCGGGATGAAGTGACTCGTGCGCGACTGGTCCCCCTCTCCAACCTCTTCTCGAACTACCCGCGTGTGGTCCGGGACCTGGCACAAGAGCTGGGCAAACAGTGTCGTATCGAAATTAGTGGTGAACAGACCCGTATCGACCGAGCGGTGTTGGAGGCGGTGCGCTCCCCGATGATCCATCTGCTGCGCAACGCACTGGATCACGGTCTGGAAAATGGAGAAGAGAGAAGAGCGGCCGGAAAACCGGAACAGGGTCATCTGATACTCAATGCCGTACAGTTGGGGGGGCAGATTCGCATCACCCTGGAAGATGATGGGCGTGGCATCGATATGGTGCAGATCGGCCGCAAGGTGATCGAACGTGGTGACACCACCCAAGAGCTGTGGGCCGCGATGAGCCCACAGGAGCAGGAGCAGTTTCTGTTCCTGCCCGGATTCAGCACCGCAAAGAAGGTGAGTGCAACCTCCGGGCGCGGATTCGGGCTCGATATCGTCAAGGTCGAGGTCGAGAAGGTGGGTGGCATGGTGCTGCTGGAGCCGACAGAGCGTGGCACAGGAACCCGGTTTGTTGTTGAGCTGCCCCTGACCCTTTCGCTGACCCGTTGCCTGATGGTGGCCGGGGGCACCTCCGGCTACTTTGGTCGGCAGCACTACGCCTTCCCGCTCAATGAGGTGGGTGAGGTGCGTAGAATCAGTGTGAATGACCTGCGCCAGATCGAAGGAAGAGAGGCGGTGCGTATCGATGAGGCCACATTGCCACTACACGACTTTGGCCGGATGATGGGGCTTCAGCCGCTGCATGAAAAGATTGAGCAGAAGCATCTGTTGGTTTTGGGGCGAGGCAATGAGCGTCAGGCGCTGTTGGTGGAAGATGTGCTGGATGAGCAGGATGTGGTGGTCAGAACTTTTGATAGCCGACTGGGCAAGTTGAGAGATATGCAGGGCGTTACCCTGCTGCGCGATGGCGGTGTTGCGCTCATTGTAGATAGTGGTGATCTGTTGCAGTCGATGCAGGAGAGTGATGAGGGTATTGCCCTGGGAGGGCAGTTAGGTGCTCCGGGAAGTGCTGTTGAGCTGGATGGTCCGGCTGCAGAGGGCGATGCTTCGTTGGGCAATATCCTGGTGGTCGAGGACTCCGCCACAGTACGTGAAGTAGAGCGTCATATGCTGGAACAGGCCGGTTATCGTGTCACCACGGCGGTGAATGGTGTGGATGGTTTTAACAAGCTGCGAGGGGATCATTTCGACCTGATCATCTCTGATATCGATATGCCGAGAATGAACGGTATTGAGATGATCACCAAGATCCGGGCCAATGACAAATATAGTCAGATCCCGATTATTGTGGTCTCTTATAAAGACCGGGAACAGGACCGGGTGGTGGCGATGGATGCGGGTGCCAACCACTATGTGACCAAGGCATCCTTTGATTCTGGTGAGATGATGGATCGAATTCGTGAATTGATTGGAGTTACTGTGTGATGATAAAGCGGAAAGCTGCGAGCTGCAAGCTGCAAGCTGCAAGCTGCAAGCTACGAGCTACAAGCTACAAGCTGCAAGCTACAAGCTACAAGCTACGAGCTACGAGCTACAAGAGATTTTACTGTTCATGATGGGAAGTAGAACCGATGAAAAAAACAGATAAGAAGAGCCTCGACAAGACACTGGAGCAGTATAAAAGCTGGTATGGCACAGGGGAGTACCAAAAAGCGCTGGTCCTGATTCAGCCGTTGGCGGAAGAGGGGGATGCTCGTGCTCAATATAATCTGGGTGTCCACTATGAGTTCGGGCATGGTGTGGAGCAGGACGATGACATAGCGGCCCTGTGGTATCGAAAGGCTGCTGAGCAGGGGGATTCAGGCGCACAGCACAATCTGGCCTGCCTCTATCTGGCGGGGCGCGGGGTCTGTGTCGAGGCATTCACCCTCTATCAACAGTCTGCAGAGCAAGGACATGCAGGGGCACAGTACAGCTTGGGTTATCTCTATCAGGAAGGAAAAGGAACCGGGCAGAGTGTTGACCAGGCTCTGGGGTGGTACCGCAAGGCCGCTGAGCAGGGCAATGGCAAGGCCCAATACATGCTGGGTACCCTCTATACCGAAGGAAAGGGGGTGGATAAAGATTGTGAAGCAGCGGCTGAGTGGTTCAGAAAAGCAGCAGAGCAGGTGTTGAGGTGATAGCCGCTTGCGGCGGAAGCTACTCGCTTTCAGCTTTCAGCTTTCAGCTTTCAGCTTGTAGCTTGTAGCTTGTAGCTTGTAGCTTTTCTGAGCATAGCGAATGAAAATCCTGATTGTAAATGATTCGCCGGTTCTAACGGCGGTCATCAAGGCGATTGTTGAGGGTGAGCAGGGGCTGAAGGTCATTGCTACCGCCTCCAATGGCAAGGAGGCGGTCCATGCGGTGACAAGGTATCTGCCCGATCTGGTGCTGATGGATATCCATATGCCAAAGATGGGGGGTGTGGAAGCCACCCGGCAGATTATGCTGGCACGTCCCAAAACCCGCATACTGATTACCAGTGCCACCATCAAACGTAACATGAAGCATATTTTCGATACGCTGCAGTATGGCGCATTGGACTATGTTCGATCTCCCAGCCTCTCCTATGCACCGGGGACGGCCGTCACGCCGGATCAACTCTCGGTGGCGGGGACAGAGATGCTGCGGAAGGTTCACACCGTGTTGCGGATTAGCGACAAGAAGGTGATTGATAATAAAAATCTGTACGAATCCCCTTCAGAGAAGAGTGCAGCAACAGCGGTTGTGGGGCGGCGTGTTTCCGTACTCCGTCCCAGACTGCTCTCCATTGGTTGTTCCACCGGAGGGCCTACGACCGTGGCCATGCTGTTGAGTCATCTCTATCGACCTTTTCCCGCACCGATCCTGATTTGCCAGCATATTGATGCAGAATTTACCCAGGGTTTCGCCTCTTGGTTAACGGAGCAGACAGGGCTCAAGGTGTCCATTGCCCGACATCAAATGCAGCCTGAGTCTGGCCAGGTCTATATGGCGCCGGGGGGGGATATGAATCTGGAGATCTCTGCAGCGGGTCGTTTGATGTTGACGACCCCGAAACCGGACCAAATCTATCTGCCGAATATCAATCAACTCTTTTTCAGCATGGCTGAGTATCTGGGCAAGGGGGCCTGTGGGGTGGTGCTCACCGGAATGGGGGATGACGGATCTGCAGGGCTGGCGGAGATTCAGCAGCAGGGTGGAACCGGATTTGCGCAAGACCTTGACAGTGCCGTGGTCGATTCGATGCCGCGTGCTGCACAGCGTGCACTGGGTAAATCGTTAGGGTACCCCCCCGCCCAGTTGGCGATCCAACTGAATGAGTTGTTTGTGGGGCATACAGGATAATGTACACCACTTTATCGATCAAAGAGCCGCTGTTTCGCTGGATTCAGCAACAGACCGGGCTCCATATTACACAAGTCAACGAAGAGCCTGTGCTGCTTGCCCTCAAGGTGCTGGCCTCAGAGCAGCATGAAACTGTTGATGGTTATGCGGCTGGCCTGATCGACGGGAGGGTATACCCACAGCCTTTCTACGATGCAGTGACTACTCATGAGTCCTTCTTTCTCCGGCATCGCCGGCATATGGAGGTCGCTATTGAGACGGTGATCCAACCCCTGCTCAGAAAAGGGGTTCGGCCCCGTGTACTCTCTGCCCCTTGTGCACAGGGGGAGGAACCCTACTCTTTTGCGATGCTGCTGCAAGATTACGGAATCCATCCCGGAGAGGTTGAAATTGTGGCTACCGATATTGCAGCCAGCTCCATTCAGCAGGCGAAGCAGGGTGTTTATCGAAAGTACTCCTTGCGTCAGGTGCCGGATGATTTCATTCAACACCATTTTATGTACAAGAAGAATCTCTATCATGTCAATTCGCTGGTTCAGCGTGCTGTGCAGTTTGTCCGACTCAACCTGTTAGAAGAGTCACTGGCGCGCCTGGTGCCGGGGTTTCATCTGATCTTTTGTCACAATATGTTGATCTATTTTGACGCCCCAACCCGTAATCAGATGCTGGAGATTTTTTGTCAACTACTCGACCGTGAAGGGTGGTTGTTTGTGGACACAACAGAGGTGCCCCACGTCAGTGGGGTCTTTGAGGGCGATACCGTGCAGGGGGTTCGCGGATTCCATAAGCGAGGCATGAAACGTAAAAGTGGCAAGCTGAAAGCTCCAAGCTCCAAGCTACAAGCTACAAGCTTTATGCCGCAAATTTCATGCTCTGAACCATCTGTGGCCCCTGCACCGGTTATCAAACCCATTGAGAAAACAGCGTCTCGACCGAAGAGTGATGTACAAGAGAAGCGTCTCTCTGCAGAGCGGGCCTACCGGAATAAACAGTTTGATGAGGCGATCCGCCTCTATGAGCAGTTGATTGAACACCATCCACTATGGGCTTGCTGGGCAAGGGTTGGCAAAGCGAGAGTGTTGATTGATTCAGGGCAGGAGATGCAGGCGCTGGAAGAGGCCGGAGCCGCACTCTCCAGCAAAGAGATGACTGCGGGCCTCCATTTAACGAAAAATGATGAGGCTGATGCCCACGCCATCATTGCACTGGTACTGCGCAACAAAGGGATGCAGACGGAAATGTTGAAGCATATAGAGGTGGTTCGAAAACTGAAACCGGACCACGAAGTGCTGAGGATCACAACATGAAACTGCTATTTGTCGATGACTCTCCCACTGTCTGTGCCATCTATTCTGCGCTATTAAAGGGTGCCGGGTATGAGGTATGGGTTGCCAGAGGGAAGAGTGAGGGGGTTGAGTTAGCCCGTCAATACCGGCCCCAGATAGCCATTATCGATTTCTTTATGCCGGACGGGAATGGGGATGAACTCACCAGAGCGCTGCATGCAGATCCGGTGACCGCCCATATCGTTGTGGCGATCCACTCCCAGTTTCCGGATGTGGTCTCTCGGGCGCTGGAAGCTGGGGCTGTCGAGCTGATCGGCAAGGAGGATCCTCACGATCTTTTCCTGATGCGGGTGGCCGCCCTGCGCAAGCTGGTAGAGGGACTCTCTTTTCAACGGGATATCATCCGTTCCGTACATCATGAGCAGCATCGGCAGGAGGAGCAGGCTTTGCGTGTCCTGTTGGTGGATGACTCGGCAACCATCCGGGCCGTCTACGGCACTCTGTTGAGAGAGTCTGGTTATGAGGTGCTGGAAGCCGATTCACTGGCACTTGCAGAAGAGGTGGCTTATGCCCAACTGCCACAGTTGATGATTATTGATTATATGTTGCCGGATGGTCACGGGGATGAGCTGGTCCGGCGCTTGGTCCGTGACCCGAAGACCAGTGATATCCTGATGGTGATGTTTTCACAGCGCCAGGATGTGAAAGAGGCGGTGTTGAAAGCAGGAGCGGTGGACCTGATCTATAAAGATGATCCCAAGGAGATCTTTTTGAGTCGTATTGCCTCTCTGGAGCGCTATATCCGTGCACAGATGATTCAACGTCGTATCGAACAGGAGGTGATGGTTCAGGAAAATGAGATGCAGTTACGGTTGCATGACCTGGAGCAGGTGAAACAGGAGAAACGGTTTGTAGATCAACTTATCTCCTCGATTCCTGTCGGGTTGCTGGTGGTCAGTGAAGGGAGAGTAATCACTGCAAACCGGTGTTTTGCGGACCTTTTCGGTCAGGTGGCTGAAGAGGGTAGCTCTTTCGAGGCACTGATGGAGACGTTGCAGTTACCCCTCTCTGTGGATGAGTTTACCGGAGATTTAGGCAATGATAAGGAACTCAGGCTCCACAATGGGCAGGTATTGAAGGTCCATCATGTTGAGATTCATTCTGTTGAGAGTTATCAAGAGAAGATCACTTTATGGCTGTTCGATGATGTCACACAGTTGCGGCATCTGGAGGAGCAGGAGCAGTTTGCAGCCTTTCAGTCGGGTTTGATCGAGATGTCCTCTACCATTCTGCATAACATTGGTAATGCCTTGATGGGGGTGAACAATGCACTCTGGCAAATGGAGGAGGAGAGCGGTAAGCTGAAAAAAGTAGTGAAGGCGATGGAGATTGTTGCCTCACTGGTAAAGCAGAAAGTGGCCGAGATTCAGGAGCATCAGCAGACGGATGAAGAGATGGAACGTGCGGACAAGATCCTTCAGGTGAGTGTAAATCACATCCTGCCCGGTGTCGTGAAGCGAGTGGCGGATGAGGTGTTAAGGCCGATGACGGTGAGTATTAACCATATATCCGAGGTCATTCGTGTTCAGAGGAGTGCAGCAAAGCCGGAAGCGCAGCATGTACGTTGTGATGTCAATAAACTGGTGGATGATGTCCTGATTATGCAAGAGGCGGTATTGCAGAGAGCCGGTATTGCCATACATAGGGAGATGAGCGCAGAAATAGGGGAACTTCTGTTGCCTCGTAACCAGCTGCTACAGGCGATTAACAATCTGATTAAAAATGGATTTGAGGCAATTTTTGAGTTACAGAAACAGGGGGGGAAACGAGATGGGAAGATCATGGTATCCACCCGACTGGAAGCCGTTGGAGAGGGGGGTGGGGTTATTTTTACGGTGGAGGATGATGGTATCGGATTGACCGATGAACAGCGGGAAAAGATCTTCAGTTTCGGGTTCACGACCAAACAAGAGGGGAGTGGTTTCGGGCTTCATGCAACGGCCAATTTTATTGAATCCATGGGGGGGGAGGTCAAGATCGAGAGTGCCGGACCAGAGAAGGGGTGCCGAGTCTCTCTTTTTATACCAATAACGGAATCGTAGAGGGAAGAGATGAGTGAAAAATTGAAAATTCTGGCGATCGATGATGAGCAGGCAGTGCTGAATTCCTATCGAACACTGTTTCAGAAGAAAGCGGACAATACGGACCATAAACTGGATGAATTGGCCGCTTTGATAGATGATAAGCCTTCGAAAAGAGAGGCTGAACCGGAAAATAGCTTTGATATTGAGATGGTCCAATCGGGGCAAGAGGGAGTTGAAAAGGTTCGGCAGGAGCACTATTCCATCATCTTTCTGGATATGAGAATGCCGGGAGGGTGGGATGGGCTGGAGACAGCACGAGAGATTCGTGCTCTGGACCGGCAGGTACGTATCATCCTGATCTCAGCCTATATGGACCATACGCTGGAGAAAATCAGGAGGGAGGTTGGAGACAACTTTGCCTTCTTGCAAAAGCCGTTTGAGCGTGATGAGTTAATCCAGTTGGTATTGCTGCTCAGTAGTGACTGGCAGCGGGAACAACAGCTTATCGAGACCGAAAAGCAGCTTACGATAGCGCTGGAGAAGGCTGAACAGGCCAGCAGGGCGAAGGATGATTTCCTTGCATCGATGAGTCATGAGCTAAGGACACCGTTATCCTCGATATTGGGAAATAACGAGTTGTTGGCTGAGTTCGAGCTGGGAGAGTATCCGGAGCAGCTGATCCGTTCTATGGAGGTTTCCGGAAAAAGTCTGCTCTATCTGATCAACGATATTCTCGATAGCTCAAAGATCGCTTCCGGAATGTTTGAGATTGATGAGGTGCCCTATAATCCACTTGAACTGCTGGATGAGATGCAGCATATATTCTCCAACCGTGCGACGGATGCCGGAATAGCGTTTCGGATCGATCAGGAGCTTCCTTTCAAACGGATGCTGATCGGAGATGGGCGCCGACTGGCTCAGGTACTGATTAATCTACTCTCCAATGCGATCAAATTTACCAAACAGGGCGGCGTTTCGCTATCGATCCAACCAGAGGAAGCGGGTTCGAGTATCTGCTGGAGGATTGAGGATAGTGGAATTGGTATGGATCAAGAGACATTAGCCAGAATCTTCAAACCCTTCGAACAAGCGGATCGCTCGATCTCCGGCCGTTTTGGTGGCACCGGGCTGGGGCTGCATATCTCTTCCAATCTGGTTGAATTGATGAAGGGGCGTATCGAGGTCTCCAGTGAGCTGGGGAAAGGGTCACGGTTTGAGGTGATTCTCCCGCTCAAAGAGGGAGAGGATATTGATCTCCTCCAGCAGAAGAGGCGCAACACCAAATTGCCGCCCATGTCACTGGGTGGAAGGGTACTGATTGCCGAGGATACCCCGGAGCTACAGATCATCGAACGCCGGTTGATAGAGCCCTATGGGGTGGATATTGATGTGGCTGGCGATGGAAAGCAGGTTCTGGATATGGTCCTTCAGAGAGGCTATGATCTGATCCTGATGGATATGCAGATGCCGGAGATGGATGGTATTGAGGCAACCTATGCGTTGAGAGCGTTACAGGTGGAAACTCCGATTGTTGCGCTGACAGCAAATGTCATGCAACATCACCGGGAGCAGTTTGAGGAGGCAGGGTGTAATGGTTTTCTGTCGAAACCTATTGACCGCATAGCGTTACGAGAGGTCCTGTATCAGTACCTCTCCGAGAGTGATGTGGCCCTGCCTGTGGAAGACCCGGGGTTTGAGATTGATGATAATTTGTTGAACCTTTTTAAAGAGCGCTCCACGGAACTGCATCATGAGATGATTTCCGCTCATGAGAAGGGGGAGTGGCAGCAGGTCAGGCGGGTGCTCCATAATATTAAGGGGAGCGGGACCACTTTTGGTTTTCCGGAACTGACCACATTGAGTGGGTCAATTCTGAAACTGATCGATAGTGGAAATTTTGATATCGCTTCCAAGAACCTTACAGATCTGGATAGGGCACTTGCTAAGGTGGTGCATTAACCAGCAATTCAGGTTGCTTACAATCAAACTTATGCTGTTCGGGTACTAGTCATAAATTATGTCCACAATTTGCAGGAGTGACGAGATCATAATAATAAGAGTTACGGGTGAAGTAATAATCAGAGAGGGTTAATCGCAGTGGATCATGGTATGAAATCTTCAGTTGTCGGTCATATCGTTCGTTCTCGTTTTCTGGAGGCCACTGCGGGTCACTACCTGCGGATGGTGGAGCGGCTGGAGGCTTCCGGGCAATTGGCTGAATGGCTGGAGCAAGGGGTGGTGATACGGCACCATCTCCCCTATAGCCCCTACGAAAACAGTTCGGTCGTGGTGGCATGCTGCGATGAGCAGGGGGCTCATCTGGCCGACCGGTTGTTTGCGGTCCATTATGAGTGGCTGGAACTCCCCGCAGAGCACACCTCATTGGTGCATAATATGGAGCATATCAGTCGCCGTAACCGGCAACTGTATCGACTGCTCTCCTTGCTGGCAGACCATCAACAGCAGTGGTTTCAGAGCGGAAAACCGGGTGATCTGCAGAGATACCCCTATAAACAGGCGGTTGGGGGCTACTCTCAGCACTGGTCAGGCTATATGGATATCAGTGTGGTGAGCCGTCTGGTGAGTGGTAAGCGGGTCGCTTTGTGCTTTAAGGATCAGGTCGAACGCATTATTCCGTTACGGGAGCTGTTTCCACGCCGTTGGGAGCAGCTGGGCGAGCGCATCCGGCAGTTGATGGAGGACCGTGAGCGCATCTGGACCGATGAATCACTGGCTGAAGAGTTAACCCAGTGGGAAGGGCCGATCAGCCGCCGTTATGTAGCTCATGTGCGTAACCGTTATGGGTTGTCTCCGGGGCGAGGGCGGCGACTAAAGTGGATGCCGGGTACCCCGCCTATCTGCTGGGGAGTACCCGGCCCTTTGAGGCAGAATCGATTCGTCAGATACCGGCCCGTTGTGGTGTCTATGAGTTATCCAGAAAGGGGGGGGTTGAGTACGTAGGCTCCAGCAACAATTTACGCAAACGCTTACTGGAACATCTCAATGGCCGTTCACACAGTGAGCGTCTGCGAAAGCAGTTATTGGTGGGGGGATATCAATTTCGTTTTACCGTAACGAACAGTTATCAGGCGCTGGAGAGTCTGCTTATTCATACCCATGAACAGGAGTATGGCTTCATTCCGGCATTGAACCAGTTAAAGACAGGGTCGATGGAAGTGTTGGAGAAGAACAAGAGAGAGCAGGAGCTGAACCCGGATGCCATCACCATTCTGTTTGTGGATGATGCCCCCGTCACACGGTCGGTCTATCAACAACAGTTGGAGGAGCAAGGTTATCGGGTCTTGTTGGCAGGGAGTGCGCAACAGACCCGACAGATAGTACGGGAAGAGAAGCCTCAACTGGCCATTATCGACTATTACATGCCGGATCAGAATGGGGATGAGCTGACCCGTGAGCTGTTGAGCGATCCGGAATCGTGTGATCTATTGATTGTAATCCACTCTCAATACCCAGAGGCGTTGGAACGTTGCCTGGAGGCGGGCGCAGTCGATTTTATCTATAAAGAAGAGCCGATCGATATCTTCCTGTTGCGTATCCGTTCACTCCACAAATATCTGAAAAATGCGCAGCAACAGCATGAGCAGGCGTTATTGAGGGAGCGTCAGGAGCGGGAATATGTGGAAAACATTATTGCCACACTGTCGGATGGCCTGATCATCACCGATGCAGAGGGGGCGATTGATCTGATCAATCCGGCGGTTTGTCACCTGTTGGGTTGGGATGCCGAGGCACTGAAGGGGCGCCGTCTGGTGGAGATGGTGACCCCTCCCGTGCAGCATCTGATAGGAGAAGGGGAAGATCATCAGCGGCGGTTGCAGGCACTCTATGATAGAAATCCGGAGGGTTTCTGGCGCTTGATGGATTATGCACTGCTGCCGTTAGTGGCGGTAGATCGACAGAGTGGCAACAGGGTGTGGGTTTCACCCCGGGCGAAGCAACTATTGGATCAGGAGTCCGGGCTGTTTGCTCTCTGTCCGGTAGCAGAGCAGGAGATTATGATTCGTTCGCAACAGGGCGAGGTGGTTCTGCAGCAGGTTGCAGATCCGCAACAGGAGGATCTGCGTGAAATTTCACGGCTCTCTCCGTTTGGCGGGGTGGTAGATCAGCAGTCACAGAATGAGGAGCGTGAGTTGATCGATCGGCATGGTGAGTTGATTCCCGTACTCTGGAGCGGAGCGCTGTTACGTAATCCGCAATTTGGTATCCGGGGGGCACTGTTCTCATTTCGTGATCTGCGCCCTCAACGTCTTCAGGAGCAGCAGAGAAGAGTATTAGAGCGTGAACATAACCATGCGCAGAAGATGGCTTCAGTTGGCACACTGGCGGGTGGTGTTGCACACGAATTCAATAACATGCTGCAGCCGATCATGGGGTTCTCTGCACTGTTACTGGAAGAGGAGCAGAAGAACAGAAGGTTGCCGGATAAGGATCGTGAACGTCTGGAGATGATCCATCAGAGCGCACGAAAGGGGTCAGAACTGGTACGGCAGATTCTCGATTTCAGCCGAAAAGATCAACAGCTTCCAGAGCAGGTGTATCCACTGAATACGTTGTTGGAGACGGCACTGAAGATGTTCCGTGCGACACGACCACCAACAGTGTCACTGCTAGAAAAGGTCTCCCTTGATCTGGGTGAGGTCCGTATCAACAGTACGGAGTTCCACCAGATACTGCTGAACCTGTTTGGTAATGCGCTACAGGCGATTGAAGCAGCGCATGTGGAGTCCGGAGTGGTCACACTTCAGGCTCGGCGTAACGATGAAGAGAGCCATTGTGAGGTAACGGTTGCAGATAATGGTGAAGGGGTGAGTGAAGCGATTCGTAAGCAGATTTTTGACCCATTCTTTACCACCCGGCCAGTAGGCAAGGGGAGTGGAATGGGGCTTTCTGTGGTGTTGGGTATTGTTGAGCGTGCAGGTGGTCAGATCGTGGTGGAAAGTGAGCCCGGTGAAGGGGCAAGATTTCTGATAAGGTTGCCGCTGGCTTGAGTGATGGACAGCAACGTGCAAAGAGAAACGGGAGGGGAAAAGGGTATTCGAATTTTGTTGGTAGATGATGCACCGACCATCTGTGCCGTCTATGCTGCTTTGCTGCGCCAGCAAGGGTACCGGGTTGAGGTGGCGGGGAGTGCGCAGGAGGCGATGCAGGTTGCTTGTCGTTTGCGGCCGCATTTGGCAGTGATTGATTATCATCTGCCGAAAGAGAATGGGGATCAGTTGACCCGCGAACTATTGGCAGACCCACAATTGAGTGGGGTATTGGTGGTGATCCATACCGAGCGCAATGGGGTGGAGCAGCTTGCGTTGGAATCCGGAGCGGTCGATGTGATCTATAAAGAGGACCCGCAGGAACTGTTTCTGTTGCGTATCGGTTCACTGAGCCGGTTTATTGAGGTACAACAGAAGTTACAGCAAAATGAGTTGGAGCTGGAGCGTCAACAGGGCCAGAAGATGGCTTCGATTGGCGCACTGGCCAGTGGTGTCGCGCATGAGTTTAATAATCTGTTACAGCCCATTCTGGGATTTTCAGAGATGATGCTGGGCAGAACAGATCCGGCAACTCGGGACTACGAACGTCTCACACTGGTACGACAAAGTGCACTACGTGGTGCGGATCTGGTACGTCAGATTCTCGATTTTAGTCGTAAAGACCGACCCTCCCCGCACCAGGCGATTGCACTCCAGCCATTAATCAAGAACATCCTCAAAATGGTGCAGGCGGTGTTACCAGACCAGATTCGCTTGAATCAACAAATTGATACCTCACTGGAAGGGGTCAATTTGGGGGCAACAGAGCTGCATCAGGTGGTGTTAAATCTCTGTAATAATAGTGTTCAGGCGATTGGAAATCAGTCTGGAGAGATCACGATCTCGGTGATTGCCGAGTTGGATTGGTGCCGAATCGTCGTTAAGGACAGTGGTCACGGGATGGAAAATAGAGTCAGGAGACAGGTGTTTACCCCGTTCTTTACTACCCGTGATGTTGGGCAGGGGAGCGGAATGGGGCTTTCAGTCGTACTCGGTATTGTTGAGAGGGCCAAGGGCCAAATTAATATTGAAAGTGTCCCGAATAAGGGGACAGTGGTAACGATTCAATTGCCGATGGTGCCGCTACGGGATGGGGCCGAAGTGCTCTCTATAGCCCCTCTGCATGGGCATCCGGTTGGACGGTGTATTGGGCGGCGTATTTTGCTGGTGGATGATGCCCCCGCCGTGATCGCTGTGGGACAAGAGATGCTGGAAGAGGCAGGCTATCAGGTAGAGACAGCACTCAGTGGTCGTGAGGCACTACAACGTTACCGTTCCAATCCGCATGATCTGGTGGTGACCGATTTCAGTATGCAGGGGATGAACGGAGTGGAGTTGGGAACGGAGATTCAGTTAATTGGACATCAAACGCCGATGGTTTTGTTGACCGGGGTAGAGGTGAATGTGGATCAGCAGCAACTTCAAAAAGGCGGGTTTATCAAGATATTGCAGAAACCGATTGTGCAGAGCCAACTGGCAGAAGCGGTGGAGGAGGTATTGTGAAATGGGTGTAGAGGCGCAACAATGGAAGCTGCTGATTGTGGATGATGAGCCCGCAATGGCCTGGTTTCTGGCTGATATTGCAGAGTCCGAGGGGTATCAGATCGAGATTGCTGAAAGTGGTGATGAGGGGGTCTCCAAAATTGAACAGGGTGGCTTTCATGCGGTACTCACCGACTATCGAATGCCAGGGCGTAACGGGCTGGACCTGATCCGTTATACCAAAGAGCGGAAGCCAGACCTTCCCATCGTGATGATTACCGGTTATGCCACCGTTCAAAATACGGTTGAGGCCTTTCATCTCGGCGTTTTTGATCTGTTGGAGAAGCCGTTTGACCTCTCCATTGGCCGGGCGCTGTTACAACGGTTGAAAGAGGCACTGCAACAGCAGCAAGTATTGAATAACCGTCTGCAGGGTATGCAATTGAACCATGATGAGCTGCCCGAACTGGTTGCAGAGAGTGAGTCGATGCAGCAATCGGTGAAAATGGCCAAGCTGTTGAGTCGCTACTCCGACCCGGTTCTGATTTATGGAGAGCGGGGTAGTGGGCGGACCGTGTTGGCGCGTTGGGTTCAGGTCTGGATGGAGAGCGCATCCTCCTCTCTTTATAAAATTCAGGCCAGTGCCCATTCGCTGGATGAGATAGAACAGCTACTGATTTCACTCGATGGTGGTGACGTGCTGTTGCAGCAGACTGAAACACTGACAGAGCCGGAACTGGCCCGCATTTTGTTAATTCAGAGAGAGTTGGGTGGGACGGTGACTGCAACGGCCTGCTTGGATCAACAGGGTCAACTACCGCTACACCTCTATCACCAGTTTGCCGGATTGGTGCCGGTACCACCGCCACACCAGCGAGAGGCCGACCTGCCTGTATTGCTGGCGCTCTGGTCTGAAGAGGCTCGGCAGCGCTGGGGGGATGAGGTCAGGGCGTGGCGTGCAGAGGGGGGTGGAGATGAGTGGTTGCTGGAGGTGACGGAGGTGATTGATCTGGTTCAACTGAAACAGCGTTTTCTTCAGTACCTGTTTGGTTTTTCGAAAGAGGCGGGTCACACTGTCTCTCGCTCCCTTGACTCAATGAACAGGCGAGGCTATAGCACTTGCCAGTGTAGTCTCTCTGATTCTGAAGACCTTCAGCTAAACACTACCCCCCAGACCCTTGCAGAAGATGCCACGCTGGCTGAGGTAGAGCGTTACTGGATTGGTCGCTCACTGGAGCGCACTTCCGGCAATAAAACCAAAGCAGCCGAACAGTTGGGTATCAACCCCTCCACGCTGCACAGGAAGTTAAAGAGCCGCCCATAAACCACTTGAATCACTTGGGGTCATAATTTCCCGCTGCTTGCTGCGGGGGGTCGTTACAGCTCTCCCGTCCATTAGCACCTCGTCTTACTCACACACAGTGCATTTGCAAAGTTGTGGCTGTGATACTATTCCATGATAATGGTCAGTTGTTCATTCCAGTCGGTATTTGATTGCTACACAATATTTGATAATGGCGTTGGGGTGACTGCAGAGGTGGTTGAAAACCACTATTCTTGGACAAGCACCTAGGTAACATGTAGCTCGGGAAGTTAATGGCATGAAAATTTTACTGGTAGATGACTCCAAAACTGTCTGTGCGATCTATTCAAGCCTGCTGGAAGAGAATGGCTATGAGGTGCTGCTTGCCTACTCCATGATTGAGGCATTTGAACTTGCGAAGCAGCACCGGCCGTCACTGGCCATTGTTGATTTCTATATGCCGGAAGGAAATGGCGATGAGCTGACCCGTGCACTGCTTCAGAACCCAACGACCTCTTCCATCGTGGTTGCGATGCATTCACAATTTCCGAATGTGGTGGAGAAGGCACTACAGGCAGGTGCGGTAGAGTTGATCGGCAAGGATGATCCGCACGATCTGTTTATGATGCGTGTCAATGCGTTGAAGACTATGGTGGAGGCGCAGACCTTTCAGCGTAATATTGAGCGTCTGTTGGATGAGAAAGATTTGGAGCACAAGCCCATCTCTATTCTTCTGGTAGATGATTCGGCTACGGTACGTGCGGTCTATGGATCTTTGCTGCGCAAGGAGGGTTTTGTGCTTCATGAAGCCGAGACCATCAACTCTGCGATGGTGGTTGCCCGTCAAGAGTTACCGGATATGATGCTGGTGGACTATACATTGCCGGATGGAAATGGCGCAGAGCTGGTGCGTGAGCTGCTGGGGCGGGCGGATACCTCCAATATTCTGATGGTAATGTTCAGTAACCGGGAGGATATGGAGGAGGCCGCACTGAGTGCCGGTGCAATTGATATTATCTCCAAAGATGACCCGCACGAAATCATTATGCGTCGGATTCGATCCATGCAGCGTTATGTAGAGTCACAACGCAAACAGCGGCAGATCATGCAGGAGAGTAACAATAAAAGTAACTATTCAGGGGTGTTAACGGAAAATAATCCTTGACAGGCTTTTTCAGCAAAAACATGTTTTTTAGTCCACCCCCGTACCTCTTGCTCATTTTGCTTTCAATCGCTCACAAACCACCTGTACG
>Ga0257127_1000979_pt1 | contig 21870 bp, 6 predicted proteins | sample SI060_135mmetaG_FD_190152 | JGI IMG/M metagenome (GOLD analysis project Ga0257127, IMG submission 190152) | Marine microbial communities from Saanich Inlet, British Columbia, Canada - SI060_135m | ecosystem: Environmental > Aquatic > Marine > Inlet | place: Canada: British Columbia | collected... | reverse complement strand
TTATCACTTGAATTATTATCACTTGAATTATTATCACTTGAATTATTATCACTTGAATTATTATCACTTGAATTATTATCACTTGAATTATTATCACTTGAATTATTATCACTTGAATTATTATTGTTTTGTTTTTGACTCATTTTATTAAATTATCATTTCGTAATTTAATAAAAATATTTTCAATTTTATAAAATTAATAAAAATACTAAATACTAAATACTAAAATATTTATTAAAATATTTATTAAAATATTTATTAAAATATTTATTAAAATATTTATTAAAATATTTATTAAAATAATAAAAAATATGAAAATCTCTCTTTAATAAAAATAATATTTATAAATAAAAACAAATCCTACTTATCTTTTTTATTAGGTATGTTCAATTTTATAAACTCTTCTATCTTTTTAATCGTGGGGTTGCAGTCATAGTACGTACCTATGTATATACCACTAGTTAGACCTAAAAAAAATTTCCACATATATAAAATAGTAATATTTAATAACTTATTTAGTTTTTTTATTCCATTCATCAAATCCGTTTTTAGCAATAAATTCCATTTGTCGCATAGCGTATGCGAATGTAGCACCAGAATGATTATTATGTGGTAGTGCATTAGAAATTTTCGTAATATTTTTATCAGAAGACCACATAAACCCTTTTCCTTTATCAGGGGAATAATTACATAACCAATCCCATAATTCCAGTTTAGTGATAATATCCGCCATCATTTTTAATTCAGGGGTGAAATCACTACCATAGACCGTAATGGTTTTCCACGTAGACAACGTAGGTGTTTGAATATTTATATATTCACCACTATTTCTATATTCACCACTATTTCTATATTCACCACTATTTCTAATTGCGTGATTATTTCTTATTGATACAGACATTGTTTTAGTTGTTAGAGACATGTTTTAGAATATAAAAAAAGAATAAAAACAAATCAATTTTTTTAAATTGTATTATATATATAAATGGTAGATATTAGTGAAAATTCAATATCAGCAACATTTAAAAATTTATTTGCAGGTATGTATTCAGTTATAGACATATCTTTTGATATTTCAGGTAGTATAAGTGCTCCTGGTAAGATTTTTATTGATATATCAAAAAACAACAATAAAGGAATATTTGTTGATGATTCAAACAATGATTTTTCAGCAAATGTAATAGTCAAAACAAATTTTGGTACTAATAGTTCGTTCACCAGTGTAAGTTGGGATAAAAATAGTCAAAGATTAACATTTGATGTGAGTGCCAATTACAATAATGAAACAATAACAATCCCAAAGTTTCAATTTAAGGTATTAGGTGATATTTCAATGAATAGTTCAATATCTACGACATCGCATATAGAATTGTCATTTAATGGCATTAGTGTTGGTCCAAAGTCATTGAAAGATTTGACAGTGAAGCATCCAATTAAAGATGTATCATTAGTATTCAAAAACAAACCATATGTCAATGACAACAATTTAACTATTGATTTAGATGTTACACTCGAACCAACTTTCAATTTAAGTAATAATAATACATTTAAAATCGATTTTCATGCCAATGATTTAAGTAATAGTTCAGGCGGTGCATACCCTATAATGCCTAATAGCAATGTATTTAGTTCAAATAATATAGAGTTGGTACCTTTATCACAAGTACCACAAGGACAACCACTAGGATTTAATTTTAATTATGTTGATATGAGTTGGAATCACCAAAATAATAAAGAATTAATGTTTAAAACAAGTAATGCACAATTAGAACAAGGTAATGATTTTAAATTAACATTCAAGGATATATCAGGTCCAAACAATTACATTTCTGATATGAACCCTAAGATTCAAATAATTGAAAAAAATACAGACCCAGTACTTGGTTCCAATGAAACGGAATATAAACCAATACCAATACAAAATGTTCCAACTAAAGAAATACAATATAATCCAAATGAAGCTCTTAGTAATCTGACAACAAGTTTTGACAATAGTTTTGTTGGAATTAGTAATAGAATTACAGTTGATTTTTCATTAAATGCTGAATTAAAATCAATGGATAAATTACAAATCCAATTTTTTGATTCATCAAATGGGAACCACCCATCGCGAATATTTACTGATAAGAGCAATAATATACTTATAGGTGGAGATGCAAGATTAAATTTTAACAACGCAAAAATAAATAATGGTGTAATAACAATTACAGTATCAAATGATGAATATAATGTCAAATCCGCAACAGGATATCCAAATTACGAAAGTAAGAAAAATATAAGTTTAACATTTGATGTTTCAAACAATAGTGATACACAATATGATTTATGTGGTCAAAAACTTAGTTTTGATCCAAGCAATGTTATATCTTCAGTTGAAAATTCTAGTAACGCATCTGCAAATAAGAATGATAAAAAAATAACATTATTTAAGCCATATTTTAGAATAGATATATCAAAAACAAGTATACATGTAGTACCAGATACTACAACAGAAAAAATAATGTTGGATATTTCTACAAATATAGTGTTAGGTGCAAGTAATGAATTACTTTTTAATATAAATGAAGATGCTAGTAACTCAGATCTTTTAGATAGTTCATTTATAAAGGATATTTCATATGTAAATTTGAAAGAGAGCGATATTTCAGATAATTATAACAAGAATCAAAATCCGCATAAACTTATTTTATCAAACACCGCACTTCAACCAGCATATTTTTCAAGTAATCCAGATATTAGCTTAGCATATGCAGTAAGTGATTTATGCAGTAATAAGTTATCAAGTGTAGCTAATTTTAAATGGCCAAGTGTTGATATATCGGTAGACCTGTCTTGGTCAAATGATAATTATTATACGAAACAATTTAATCCTGAATTAAGAAGTAAGATGAACGAATTTATTAAAGAAAATTCTACAATACCATCAGGTGAGGGAAATTACGGGAACAACACTCATCAACCACAACTTAATACAATTAAAATAATGATGAGAGGTGAGTCACTTACAGAAAGTGAAAATAAAATTAACAATTTAAAAAAGTCAGAACATAATAATATTAAAACAATCCACGAATTACTTAAAAACCAACAAGTTAGTGATAACCAATCAAAAAAATTAAATGATATATTACAACAAACAACAATATCAGAAAAAAATATAACAGATTTATCAGGTCAAATATCTAACACCATATACCAATCTATAAGCGGTGAATTAAGAAACATTAGGCAACAAAAAGAAGAGATTCATATAAATAGATTATTATATGCAGCTTCAGGTGAAACACTAACAATTAATGACGATAATATTACAAATAATATAAACAAAGATTTTATGACAAAATTACAAGGACAAGGAATTACTTTTCAAACGACCGGGTTTGCACAAAACATAATAACTGAAATAGAAAACAAAATAGCAGGTAATTTCGAATTTGAATTCAGAAGTGACATATCAGGATACCAAAATTCAGCAGGTGTATTTAGTTTATCGGGAGATATAGAAGATTTATTTTCTAATTTATCAGAAAAAGAAGATAAAATAAAGGAAAGTAATAAAATAATTGAGGCAAGAATAAAAAAAATGAGGGATACAGGTGGTGATAACTTTAAATATGTTGTAAATAGTATAGAACAAGCTCCTATTAATATTGAAGAACATTTTGCCCATTATAAGGAAGTAATAAACGCAAGTACAACTTCAAAGCCTAAATTTCAAATATTCGATTCAAAATCAACAGGAACAGATATTTCTGCAAATGATTTTTTCAGAAATAACATGAAGAAAGTGAAAACAGGTGAAACAGGTGAATTTATAATTCCAATGATTGCATTAGAAAAAGAAGGTGACAAAATTAATATTGACTTTGGTAATGGAAGCATGTTACCACCACGTCCAGGTAAATCACTAACAATAACATACAAAAGCGATGTATCAAAAACAGTTACATTTGACATAAGTAGTTTGAGTAATGATTTAAAATTAAATGACTTTTCAACAGATGGAAATCCATCACCTGGACTGAATGCAGTAAATGATTATAGTAAAGTCACATATGACTTATCAGTAAATAAAAGTATTGAAATATTTGGATATAGAATGAAAGTAACAAATCCAAATCCGGATGCATCATTAGTATATATTGTAAATGATAAATGTGAAACGCGTTTTGAAATAGAAGATCCAGATAAATTAAAAAAATATTGGGGTGATGATGTTACAGATGCAAGTGCAAGAGCAATAGAAATTTCATTGAACAGTATACAAATTAAAGAAACTGGCGGCATCAAGACAATAGATACCAATTCACTTCAAATATTGAAACAACTTATTCAAAAATCAGGTAATTTTGACAATAATAGTGATAGTAGAAGATCGCTTGCTATATTGGATATTATGGAAAACAAACCAGGCATAGATAAATTGGTAATAAATGGGAACGAATTATCTGGAAATATAGTAGATCCTCGATCTATTGAAAGTACAGATATAAGTTATATTATCAGTAAAAGTGTAATAAAAAATATAAAAGATGGAAATTATACTCAAGTATGGACAGGTATTAGTAATGAAATAACCGGTGCATCAATGAATGTTTATATACCAATGAAAATAGACGAAGAATTACCTATAAAGATAAAAGACGGTAGTAATGTTATACATGATTCCGGAATTAAATATATAAAAAAATATAACAATGGAAGATATGAACATACATTAAAAAATGCAATATCTGAATTAGATTATATAGAACTTGAATTTAAGGAAGTAGTAGTAGTAGAAGAAGATGGTACAGGTAATTCCACCGGTTCTGCAAAAAAAATAAAAATAAAAAATTTAGATGAAATAAGTAGTGATATAACAAATGCAAGAATATACAAAGATGGAAAAAACTTAGTAATATTGAAATATGATTTTCAACCTGATATAAATACTAATGGATATAATATATATTACACAGATGTTAATGGTAATGAAATAAAATCCCAAAAAAAAGTGATAAATGCACATTCAAACAATAAAATTGTAGAATATACATTTAAATTAAAAAATGGATTAAGTATTAAAATGAATTTTGGTAGTGCCATTATTACAGATGCAGGTTCTGGAACATTCACTGCTGATTCAGAGACAACCGAAACACCAAGAATATTTATGTCTACACCATTATCTGAAAAATATTATTCGGTTAAAAACAGACATTATAAAATGCAATTCACATCGCGTGCTTTTAATAGCGCAACACAGTTGTATAAAACAAGTAACAATATGATAATAAATCAACAATTATCTACAAAGGGTTCTTCGAATAGATTAAGAAAATTAAAAGCAAAGGCAATAGCCCAAAATAAGTATTCAAAGCAATAAATAATAAATATATTTTATACATATAACAAATTAATATATTTATAAAATATATAAGATGAGTGATAAAAATCCAGTATATTCGAAAACAGTAATGAATAAAAATTATAAGATGCTTTTCACGAGAAGAGATCAAGTGAAACAAATAAACAAAAAGGGATATCCAACCAATGATTCCGGAGCAAATTTAGTCATGCGAAAAAGAAAATTGCAAGCACAAGGTCATAAAAAGTCAACTTAATATTATATATTCAATATCAAATATTACCAAAAAAACAAATAAATTTATAATTAATTACTTTATAAATAATTATAAATAGAATAAAATAAAACGAATTTCAAATATATCAATAAACAATATATTATTTAGTCCACTTCTTCAATTTTGGGTTCATTATCTTCACCCATACTACCCCCAGGCATTCCCGCACCAGGCATTCCTCCCATCCCACCAGCAGGCATTCCACCAGGCATTCCACCAGGCATCCCAGCCCCTCCCTGCATACCACTTTGATATGCCTTCATCATAACGGGTTGTACAGCATCATTTAGTTCTTTTGATTTAGCTTCATATGTTTCTTTATCGCATTCTTGATTATCATCCAACCATTGAATGCATGCATCAACTTTTTCCAAAACCATAGTTTTATCTTCTTCGGAGAATTTTTCTTTCATTTTTTCATCATTCAGTGTGTTTTTGAATGAGTAGCACGAATTTTCCAAATCATTTTTAGCCTGAATCCTAGAAGCATTTCGTTCATCTTCTTCTTTAAATTTTTCAGCTTCTTGTACCATACGTTCGACATCTTCGGAACTGAGATTACTGCTATTATTTTCAATAGTAATTTTGTTTTCTCTACCCGACGATTTTTCAACCGCAGATACATTGAGGATACCATTCGCATCAATATCGTATGTAATTTCAATTTGTGGAACACCGCGTGGCATAGGAGGAATACCACTCAATTGAAATTCTCCTAGTTTATGATTATCTTTGGTCATTCTTCTTTCTCCTTGATATACCTGTACATGAACCCCAGGTTGATTATCGGCATAAGTAGAGAATGTCTGTGATTTTTTAGTAGGGATGGTTGTATTTCTTGGAATAAGTACAGTCATAACTCCACCGGCAGTTTCAATACCAACAGAAAGTGGTGCTACATCAAGAAGCAGTATATCGTTAAGGCTATCACTCTGTTCCCCATTTAGAATGGCTGCTTGAACAGTTGCCCCATATGCAACGGCTTCATCTGGATTCACACTATTACATAGGGTTTTGCCATTAAAAAAGTTAGACAACATAGACTGTAATTTTGGGATGCGTGTAGAACCACCAACGAGAACAATATCATCAATCCCGTCTTTTGAGAGTTTAGCATCCCTCAAGACTTTTTCAACAGGGTCCAAGCATTTTCTGAAAAGATCCATATTCATTTCTTCAAATCGCGCGCGAGTCAATGTGGAATTGAAATCAATACCTTCAGACAAGGCATCAAGTTCAATAAAAGCCTGTGTAGAAGAAGACAAAGTGCGTTTTGCCCTTTCGCATGCGGTTCTTAGGCGTCTCAAAGCTCTTTTATTTTTAGAGATATCCTTTCTATTTTTCCGTTTAAATTCTTTAGTGAAGTGTTCAACCATTCTATTGTCGAAATCCTCTCCACCAAGATGTGTGTCTCCTGCGGTTGCTTGTACTTCAAAAATTCCATCTTCAATAGTAAGAATGGAAACATCAAATGTACCACCTCCACAATCAAAGATAAGAACATTTTTTTCGCCTTTGGATTTATCAAGTCCGTATGCGATAGCGGCTGCCGTAGGTTCATTAATCATTCGCAAAACTTCCAATCCCGCGATAGCCCCTGCGTCTTTGGTTGCTTGTCGCTGTGAATCATTAAAATATGCTGGGACAGTTACAACGGCTTTTTTAACAGGTTTTCCAATATAAGTTTCGGCTACTTCTTTCATTTTAGAAAGAATCATACTCGAAATTTCTTCTGGTGTGAATGTTTTAAGTTCATGTTTAAATTTAACTTGAAAAGAAGGTTTTCCATTACTTTCTTTAATAACTTTAAATGGCCAATGTTTCATATCGGCTTGAACGACATCATCATCAAATTGCCTTCCAATAAGTCGTTTTGCATCAAAAATTGTATTTTCTGGATTCATGGAAACCTGATTTTTAGCTGAATTTCCAATTAATCTCTCTGTATCATTAAAGGCAACATAACTGGGTGTAGTACGATTACCTTGACTATTTGCTATAATTTCTACATTATTATTATTCCATATACCAACACATGAATATGTTGTACCTAAATCGATTCCAATTGCGTGTGACATAATTATAGAATTATAAATACATTAATCTTTATATATTTTTCGATAACAATTAAGAAACATAAATATAAATTATAAATTATAAAATTATAAAAATCTCTCTTTTTTAAACAATAAACAATGAAATAAATTATAGAATGAAATAAATTATAATTAAATATTATATTATACGATGGCCAATAATACCAACACCGTATCCGAATTATTAGAAAAAAAAATGAACACAATATTTCAAAATAAGATAGGTATAGGAGAAATAGATTATGCCAATGATAAATTGACATTAGCAAAAGAGGATATTGAATTATCGTTTAATGCAGTATATCCAAATATAAAGGACGAAAATATATACACACAAGAGATACCAAAAAATCCTGATTTCACAATGGTGGACGAAAGTGGTAATAATGTATTGAATCCTGAATTGGATTATTTTACAATAAACACCAACAAAAATGCTGTTCCCAGGGACGATACAGATAATATAAAACTAACAGCAGATTACAATTTTTTTTATTGGGATTTTTTAAATTCAGATTTTTCAGTAGATAATCCAACGAATATACCATCAACAATGAATAATTTTGATCAATTAAGTAATGAATATATTGAAACGCATTTTAGAGCAATAACAGACAATACAAAAGTGGTTAGAAAATACAATCGAATAGTCATGCATCAAATCAACATAAACGACAACTCAAATACATTTGTTGTACTGGATAATAATAAGAAAAATTTATTAAAAGATATTATACAACCGAATCATAGTGAAATTGATACAACCCAACCATATAACATTAAATTGGAATGGACAACGGTAGACAATCTTAAACATGCATCAAATGGAAATAATAATACAAAAAACCCAGAAGAAATACCTTATGGTGTAATGGGTGGCAACTGGTTTTTAAATAAGAACGACGGAAAGATAATATTCGAAGACAATCCATATGACATTGATGAAGAATTTTTCGATTATAAAGGTTATTCACAAGAATATACAGATAATAACTACAACGAACACGACCAAACAGACGATAATGAAAATAAACATATATTGTTATTAACATTTTATCAATATATTGGCAAAAAAGGTATGTTTAATTTGGATGCAGAGAAATTATATACTTTAAATTTCCAGAACCAATATAGCAAGGAAACGGAAAATGACATAACAAGTGTGCAAACATATAACCATATAATTGTGGGTGGGGGAAATGATGAATTAAGAGATAGAATAAGGGGATTAGAAACACTCCCACAAGAATCAACACCGACAGAAGATAGTAAATATTTATCTTTAAACAATCCATTGTTATTAATTAGTGGCGATTTGTATTTAAGAAATCCATGTAGTGATTATTCGAATGCAAATGAAACAATAATAGGTGAAAAAGGGCAACAAGGTGAAAATTATGGCGCATATGGATTAGATGGAAATGATGGATTATTAATTAATTCGGATGGATTTAAATTATTATTAAAAAATTACTATGTTGATGTGAAAGAAGATATATTAAAATTACAACAAGAACATGCAACATCATATGGTATATACAGAAACTTCATGGGCATAACAGGAGATTTTGGAGATATGGGAATAGATAGTTTACCTCCCCCAATTCAAATGCCATCTGCTTTAGATTTGAAATTAAATTGGACAAACACAGAAACATTTGGTAAAAACACTATTTATAATAAATGGTATATTAACAAAATTAACAGAGAATATTCGGATTTTATAGATTTATCCAAAAATTCAAGTAAATATATAAAAAATATATTTTCAAAAAATTCAAATGATACAAAAAAAAAATATGAAACTTCGGTAAATAATAAAGGTATGAAAACGATAATTGAAAAATTTGAAAAAAATAAATTTTTATCAATACTGAGAATATTTGAAATATATTGGCAAATGATACAAAAAAATAAAATAGTTGATTATAAAGATTTAGTAATTAATTGTTGTGACAGCGATAAAACAAGTATTGACATAATACTAAGAAATTTGAAATGTATAGATTGGTACACAAATATAAAATTGCATTTGGAAGATAAAAAAGACACAACAAATATAAACATAATATCTGAATTATATAAAAAAATAGATTTTTGGAAAAATGTAACATCGGATAAAATAAATTATGATGATTATAATGTAAATAAAAATTTGTTCGAAACAATACCTATTTTGGACGCATCAAGTGTTGGATTACATAATAAATTTAAATTTTTAAAAAGAATAATAGATTATGATATTAATCATGATTATATACTATCTCCATTTGAAGAAATAATGTTTCCTAATTCAAATAATTCCAATTTTTTAATAGACAATATATTTGATGAAAACACAGGTATAATACCGATTAGCTCATCCATAATTGGTTCTCAATATAGTAGTGCATCATTTGTATTTAGCTTAAATAATACTACAAACCAAACAGGTCAAGGACCAAACAATGGTTGGGTAATGGGAGACGATTGGAAAGAATTAAAAATACCAAATGATGATTCAACAGACCGCGTTGGTGATACATATAGAATGTTTATTGATCTATGGTTACCTGCAAAATACTTAAAATGCGGTGAGGCTTATGCTACACGTTATTTTCATAAAAATGATGATAAATCAAAAGTAATAGGAATATTAGGAAATGACTATTATGATCCATTATCAGAATATTATAATAAAGAATTATATATTATAAAAACATTAACAAAAAAAAACAATCAGTATTATTGGACTGCAATATTGGGAGAAAGAATAAATATGACGATAGTGACGAGGGAAGAATTATTACTTCGATTCTATAGAGACGTATTATATATAAATAAATTTAATTTAGAAAATAATAATGAATTACCAAATATTCATATAACAGGATACAAAGAATGGGGGGAAAGTGACAAAAAACCTAAACTATATAACACTTCTTGGAAATGGACTAAATATGATATTAACAATAAAACAGGGGTTAAAATAATAAATATAGAGGGTCTCAATAATTCTGGTATAAATATTGATAATATAGATTTAAAAAAAAACAACACATATATAAACCAAATTTTGCATTCTAAATATTACATGCCAAGGAGAATATGGTCAACAGGAAGAAGTGATTACCCATATTTATTTGGAAAAACATTAAAATGTGAACGTGGATTTCCACATGCAATGGATATGAACGCAACAGGTATGCTTCAAGCGGCGGGATTACAATGGATGTCATATGGAAAAACAGAAAAGTACAATTATGGTAACCAATGGAATAAATACGAAAATCCAATGTATCACAATCAACACAGTTCCGAAGACTTAGATTATCCAAAGTGGGGTAGACAGCGTTTATTAAAAACAAAATTAAGAAAGAGAAGAATTCATGGAAAAAGCCATGAAGTTTTTGTTAGTTTACATGACAAAAAAGATATAGTAGAACAAACATTGACTCTTGCACAGATGGTATACCACTCAGATTATAGATCTATTTTCGATTTTTGGAAGGGATTTGAAGATGGTGCTGGGTTGCATATCCCCATCGATCAAATAAGAGTTGGTTGGGTAGCTCCAGAAGGAGCAAGTTATAAGGATACAACATTGAAAGACAATTTAGTTGCGCCCAGTGATACTTATGACGAACCATTTATACATATAGGTGTAGGAGCAAGAGCATTAGCACTAATCAATGAAGAGGACTATTTTGGAAAAAATGGATGGGTAAAATATGGTGTTGCTAATAATAAACTAGATATACACCCAGGATGTATTATGTCTTCTATACATAGTCATAGATATAATGCAAGTCCAAATGTCAGTGGGCCGACTACCAACAATAAAGATAATCCTCCAAAACAATACCATGCTAGAGATGGCATTACAAGGGGAAATATTTACGAACGATTGAGAATTTCTTATCAAGATCAAGTACAATTAAGTTTGTTATTTACGTCATCTGATTACTTAATACCAGCAACAAAGATGCAACCTTGGAAGACACCAGTATTTAAAGTATTAACTGGGCGTGATTTTAGAATGAGTTCAAATAGATTTACACCAGATAGTTCTTTATTAGGTGATGTGATAGATCATAGAAATTTATTCAGATGGGAAAACCGTTCTAGAAGATGGTGGTATATACCATGTCATTATAATTTTGATCCCAAAACAAGATATTATGGAGAAACGGATCCACAAACGATATTCAAAGATTTCGAAAGTGTGCGTAGGGAAATAGGTGCTCCAGAAAGACATCTGGTTTATGCAAGATGGTTAAACAGTACTGGAAATGGGGATTCAAGAGATAATTTATTTTATAAATCAAATAGTAACAAAGATTTTGGTAGAAGATATCAAAGATTTATAGTAGGTGATATGAATGATTCATCATTATATGAGACAAAGGTTAAAGCAGGCTTTTTTGGAAAATGGTGGCATAGAAATATGATAGGAAATTGTTATAAACAAGTATCTCCTCTTTTCGGTGAATATGAATTATGGGAAAAATTAGCAAATGAAAAAATGGACGCAAAAGTTTGTACGGCAATTTATGCTCCTAGAATAAAACCTTACATGAAATATAATGTAAATAGTATATCAAAAACAGATTTAGCAAACATAAACAGTATATTATTTTGTGGTGGTACAGATATAAATGCTTATTATGATACATTTGGAAAGAAATTTGAAAAAGGAGATCAAGAGGAATATTTTGGAAAAATAAATGATTTAATTATGGACGGTGAATATCCGTATACAGGAAAAACAATTGCATCAAGAAATAATAGAGAACCGGGAATATATTGTAATGAAATAGTATTTATGGGAAGTGGTTCTCAAATTTTCATAAATTCAGATAGAAGAATTAAAGAAAAAATAAAAGATACAGATAAAAAACGCGCGATTTATATGTTACATAAAGTACATGCTAAAGAGTATAATTTTCGTTTGGATGCAGAAAATGATAAATATTATAAGGAAACCGGAAATAAAAAGGAGTTAGGTTTTATTGCTCAAGAAGTATTACGATATATGCCAGAATCGGTAATTGTTAGAGAAGATACAATACATAAAAAAATAATAAATAAAAACGAACAATTTTTAGAAACTATTTTAGATTATAAAAATAAACAATTTAATCGGTTGAGGAAATACAGTGTCGATTTTAATGCGACAATAAAAGAATTTAAATATAGAAAGCAAGGTAACAAAACGATAGTAGTAGTAAGATTTGAAGATATATACATAGACTATTTCAGATTTTTGAAAAATCACAAATATAAATTTAGAATTGAAAAATCCGATAACAAAGAAAATAGAAAAACAAAAACCAAAAATGAAAACAAACACAATAATGAAAACAAATACAATAATGAAAACAAACACAATAATGAAAACAAACACAATAATGAAAACAAATACAATAATATTTTTAGAACGAGTATAGAATTAGAATTAACATGTATTGGAAATAATTCATTTATTTTAGAAGAAAGATATTTATCCGACCAAGTATTATCCGACCAAGTATTATCCGATCAAAATTATATACAATTTATCAATAAAATAAATACAATTAAAATTATAGAATATGAAGACATAACATTGGAAGTGAATAAAAATGATATATATACACTTCATACAGATGTAATTCAAGAAATTTATAAATCGAATGTAGAAGAAGAAAAATATATAAGAGAGAATGAAGAGGAATTAGAAGAATTGGAAGAAGTTATAGAAACATTGGATTTGGAGTTATCTCAAATGGATGAATTAATAAACAACTTAGAAAAATACATAGATGAAAAACAAAAAGAGTAAAAATATATTATATGCAAAATATATTATATGCAAAATATATTATATGCAAAATATATTATATGCAAAATATATTATATGCAAAATATATTATATGCAAAATATATTATATGCAAAATATATTATATGCACATTTAATCGCAATCATATGACAATTGCAATATTATAAGAAAAAAAAAATAAAATAATATTTATATTAAATGACTGATATAAATATTATAGAATCTGAAACGGTGATTAATGAATTATATAAAGATTTGCAAAATAAGAATGATAAATTATATGTTAATAATGATGACAAAATTATATTAACAAATATTGTTTATAATGAAACAGATAGTTCATACAATACAATAATCAAATTGCCAGCATCCAATAACCCCGATGAAGGAACTACATTGTTAAAAACACAATCTAATGAAAGAGTTAAAAATCAATTTTATTTGAACAATCCATTTAAAGATGGATCAAGATCGATTGATGTCGAGCAATTGGAGCCACAATATCATATTATACCACCAACAAAAAAAACAGATACATGTACAGTGGATATACCCTTACCAAAATTAAGTTTAAAAAAAAAAGTAGGCACAGATACAACTATATATAAATTAAATTACGGAGTACACTGGTATGTAGATTTTGAAACAGGTTTTATATATTTGAACAATAAAGGAACAACAATATACCATACAGAAACACAGGTTCCACTATTTGCAGAAAAAAATATAGAATATGATTTTAATACAACAGATGTTATATCGGATAGTGATATATATGATTTAATATTCGAAGGATATATTTTCAAAAAAGACTTAGAAATATACGACAAAGAAACAAACAATGTAATAAATATTAAAAATACAATAACATTACCATTAATAAACAAGGTATATATAGGTGATATAAGGGATACTGAAACAAATATACGTTATATTGAAACACCTGGATCAATAGATGCAACAGCAATAGAGAATTTGAACAATACAGATCTAAGAGCTACTTATATGGAGTCGATACGAGAAGCTGAAAACAGTGATAAAATGTATCAAATAAGAGTTAAAAATAACCAAGACAAAACCGACGTTTTAAAAATACGAGCAAGATTATTTATGGAAATACCATCTACAGCGACAGAAACAGAAAAAACAAATATACTTAAAGATGAAAATTTATTTATGAAAGCGACAGTTTATGATAATAATGGTATTATATTAATGCAAAATGGTGTAGAATCAATAACAACTAACAAAGACGCGCCAGTACAAGACGTGGAATTAAAATTAGATGATGCGGTATTAAAACCACAAGAAAGTATGACACTAAATTTAAGAGTCCAAAATAAAACAGAAGTATTAAATGGTTTTGATTACCGTTTTTTTTATACACAAACTGAAACCTACCAACAACCATTTAAATTAACAGTGAATCCAAATTCGTTGGGGGGTGGGTATTTAGAGGACGAATATATAACAGATCCTAATTTTGGCGGGTCAATACGAATGGCTTTAAAAGGGATTAATATAATAACACAAGGAGATAATATAGATGCATCAACATATGATTTATCAAGAATATATTTAATATTTGATGATAGAATAGGATTTGATAATAATATTTTAGACACATCCACAAATCGATGGGAAACAGAAGATGGTGTAACAAAATTAAACGATATTTTTTCAAATGAAACAAATAAAAGACAAAGGGAAAATATAATAAATCAATTTACAGCAAGATTCGATAGTGATAAAGTTCCAATTGATGACGTAAGAATGATAGATGATAAAATGAATCATCGTACATTATTCGATAATATTGTAACAAAATATAACGAAAATCTAGCAAAATTCAGCAATCCACCAGAATACAGATATAGTCATACAGCTACATATGTAAGTAATTATTCATCATTGGTCGAAGTTGATGAATACCCAACAATAAACCCAAACTATATTTCACAAATATGGATGATTGGTGGACTAAAAATAAAAGACAATTACGATGGTATAGAAGCCGATGCAACAAACGAAATATACGTTTTAAATACTGTTTCGAATGTATGGGAACAGAAAAATATTAGGAATCGCATTGAAATATACGATATATATAATACAGATTCAGATAAAAATGAAATACAGTTTATAATTGGAAATATGGTTGATTTTCAAAATAATATGACAGTTAATGCATATGAAACAAATGGTATTGAAATAATTGAATATAAAGAGGGGGGATCTGTTTCCGGTACAATAACTAAACAAACTTTATCAACAAATTTATACGGAACCGATATATTAGAAATATCAAATATAAATATTGGGAATCAATTGGAATCACAAGTTGATCCAAATAAAATATTAGATTATGAAATTAGAGAAACATTCTATAAATTAAACATAACAGATGTGGCTACAAAAGAAAATAATTACACTATAAATTTTTTTATGGATAATGTAAATGAAAAAAAATCTAATTCATTACAATATATATTAACACCAGAAACTATAGATGAAGATACATTAACGGGAGATGGAAATAAATATTTGGTTACATATGGAAATTATAAGAATTTATCTTTAATTGATACAAGCAGTTCAGTAAATATAAATAGGGTTACACAAAGTTATATATACATTGAAAATCAAAAAGAAAAATATATAAATGTTGAATTTTGTGGTTTTGATGGAAATAATAATACATTATCTACTAAAATAAATATACTTAAAATTGATGAAAAATATGATATTAGTAATATTAAAGTAGAATTACCTGGTATATCAGGTGAATATTTTGATACTTTTGAATCAAATGATAATATTTACATGATAGGTGGTATAAATACACATTTATATGATAGTAGCGCTATTAATGATATTTCTAATTCGTTTATCGAAAATACAGAAGGTGGAAATAATAATATAAGTTATATAACAAAAAAAAGTATCATTGAAGCAACTGAAGATGGTACTATAGAAATTCTGAAAAAAAATATAACAATATCGCGACGAATGAATGATATTTCTAGCACATTAGTCTTTGGACACACAACTAACAAATATATAGATAATAATACAATAACAAATAGTTCAAAAAAAAAATACATAGGTATATTAGGTGGTATTAATGCAATCACTGATATAAATTATAAGAAACAACATTATGGTTATTACAATGATATGGATCAATCACAACCAGATATTTCATACACACATATAGTAGAAATAAATATAACATCAAAAAATTGGCTATGGGAAAAAAAACCATTAAAATTTATTAATGATACTAATATTACTATGCCTAATTTAATATATCATACATCTCTAATATATTATGATAAATCATTAAAACAAGAATGCATGATAGTATATGGTGGTATATATGTAGATCCATCAAACAACGGTGCACTAGCTGAATATACAACTCACGAAAAAAATAATAACAAAACAAAATTGAGTGATATAACACGTGAACATATAAATGGTAATATCTATAAAATTAATTTATTTTCAAAAGTATTAAATACAAAAGAGTATTACGAATTTGAAATAATAGACAAAGCAAAACTTGTTAATACAGAAGAAAATTGGAAGAGGCGTTATAAACATTCGGTTACTTTAAATGGACATAGTATGATAGTAAGTGGTGGTTATGTAGTGGACAATAATGATGTAACTAATGTAAAAGATAATAGCTTTAATGATATAAGAATATTTAATTTATTAACAAACGAGTGGATAACAGAATCAGAAACAGACATACAAAACGCAATAAATAATTTTAATACACCAACAACTAATAATACAACTAATAATACAAATACTAAAAATTTATATGATATTAAAATTAGTCAATACAAAAATAATTTATTATTGTCTTGTATAGATAGTAGTGATAATGATAACAGAAAATTATTGAATATGAAACAAGAATTAAAAATATTAGACGCGGAATTAGATATGAATACTGATACAACAGCTGGTTTTAATATAGTTATAAATAATAAAAATGAAACAATAAACGAACATTATCAAACAGAATTTATGAATATTGACAAAGAATGTGAATTATATGCTCCTTTTCCAAAAATTGCTTTTCACACAAGTAATTATGTAGAAAAATCAAATGAGAATTGTATATATGTTATTGGTGGAAAAAATAATAAATCCTTAGATGCATCTACAAAAACAGGTGAATCTACTATATTGAAAATCGATGTTGATACGAATAAATGGAAAAATATAACAAATAAAATTAGACTTACAGATCCGAATGTGATAACGACCATTAATATGAATGAATTATACAATGATGTTTCTAATGGTAGTCATACAACTACTAATATGAATATATCAGTAATAGATAAAAGTTATTTATATACATTGATAAATAATAATTTATATGAATTTGATTATGAAAATGATGTAATAAAAAAATACATAATAGGAATTAGTAATGTTAATATAAAGCCAATAAACTTAAATGGAGACATTATAGAAAATTTTAATATATCAAATCACACAACAACACGGATAAGCAATAAACAAAATACAGAAAATTGGACATTTGACGGCTTACTAATTGCAGAAAATGATGATATTTCTAATAATTTATATATACTAGATTTTAATTTAAATATACAAGATAAAATTGAATATACTCTAAAACGAATAAGTACGGATAATGATGATGGAATACATATTATACCAGACTCACAATTTAAATTTAAATTTAAAAATCATAAAGCAATATATGTTAATGATCCATATGACTTGAAAGAACCATATGGAAAGATAATATTTATTGGTGGTGAAAATGGTTCAACCACGAATGATGTTATTTCCATATTGAATTTATCTAATATTGAAAAAGAAGATACTGATATAGATATATCATATAATAAAATATGGAAATCAACGTATAATATTGTAAGTAATAGTATGTATCCGAATGATTTCAGTTTTTCAATATACCATGATGTATGTTTAGATGATGATAATAATATTTGGCTTATTGGTGGAAGTAACAACATAATAGATGACATTCAGAATGATGATAATGCCACACTAACAACGCAAAAATTATTTGTTAACACATACAGACAACCATCAAAAGTACCTCTTATAGACGAGGTTTTAATAATAGATTTATCATATAATGCGTCAAGAAATGATATTGAAGAAAAAGATGTTATAATAAAATACAAACCACAAAAACCACCAAAATTAGCGGGATTTGCAATAACATGGACATCCGTTAATTTTTCAGAAGCATTAAAAAATATACCACAGTGGGCAACCAATGATTATCTAGGTAATTATAAAGCATTGAGTCAATATTGGTGCAAAAAGTGGAATAACAATAATTATTTTCATTTTAATGATGAATTTATACCAACATTATATATTGAAAATAATGAATCAGAAATGTTTTTAAATAAAATATATTTAAATTTTGACAAATGCAAACCCAATAAAAATAATGCTGATACAAGAGGTCAAGATTTATCTTTCATACGTATGAGTGATATATTAGAAGCAGCTAGTGCAGCAATGAGACAATCTAATTTAAAAGGGAAAAAGGGCGAACCTAATTTCGCAGATGGTCAGCCTGGACCAAATGGAAAAGATAAAGATTTTAATATATATAACTTAGAAGACGTAAGAAAAACATTAAATACATATATTAAAGCAACATCATTTAATATTGAAGAATATAATAAAGGGAATGAAAATCCATTTTATAATGCTACAATATCAGGTTATTTATGGGTAAATAATTATAGAGAATGGGATGAAATTGAAGAATTAATTAAAATATATTTAATTGAATACGAAAAAGAAAATATCCCTGACGAGGAACCAACTAGTTATTATAGTAATTATTATTATCTAAGAGATAAATGGGATATATATGTTAAAGATAATTTATGGCCATATTGGTGGAAAAATCCGAATGAAATAAAAAAGTTAAATGATACAGGTATGGATAAGGAAGAAGCAACCAGACGCACACATGGTGAAGAACGATATATTTCCCCCATACATTTAGGTGAGAAAGGTAATAAGGGGATAAGAGGTGCACAAGGGATAACAGACATGGTTTATGGAAAAGATACAGTTAAAAAACTTACAAACATTAATGTAGAAGAAGAAGAATCGCCTGATTACCCTGGATTTAATAAAATTGATATATTAATATGTGATAATATTAGGATACCAAGTAATTTATATGTTAGGGGAACAGAAAAAACAGAAACTACAGAAAAAGGTGGTGTATTTTTATTGTCTGATGCAAGATTAAAAAAAGATATTGAAAATATTAATACAGATAAAGCTATTAGAATAATAGAAAACTTGGAACCAGTTGCATATTCTATAATGGATCGCTCATCATTAACATATTTCCCAGAGTATGGTTATATAGCACAAGATGTTAAAACACATTTCCCACAGGCGGTTACAGAAAATAACAGGAATGTTGTTGAGAATGTTGGTCGTTTTTCAGAAAAGAATATATGGGAGGGATTTGAAAATGAAAATGGTGAAATACAATATAAATTGACCGTTGATTTATCAGAAAACGAGATACCAGATGAAGAAGATAAGAAGGAGTATAAATTAATATGTATAAAGATATTGGATGAAAATATGACCGATGAAGTACATAAAAACAATATTGAAAAATTAAAAACGATAGATTATAATAAAGACAATAGTGAAATATTAGACAATTATATTGTAGATGAATTGGATTTAACATTATTAGAAGACAATAGAAGCTTTATAGTAGATAAAAAGTATGATGAAATATATATTTATGGATATAAAGTAAGTGATTTTCATGTTTTAGATAAAGACAAGATATTCACATTACATCATACTGTTTTGAAAAAATTGCACGAAGAAAGTGTTAAATTAGAAGTAATGAATGAAAAATCTCTAGAAATACAAGAGATACAACACATGAAAGCAGAAACAACAAATATTAGGAAAAAATTAGAAGACATGAAAAAGATGATAAATAATTTGATGGTTGAATAGTTGAAAAATCAGGTAATATAAAAGCAATATGATTACAAAAGCGATTAAATACAAATCAATAATCAAATCAAATATACAAAATAATAATACAAAATAATAATACAAAATAATAATACAAAATAATAATACAAAATAATAATACAAAATAATAATACAAAATAATAATACAAAATAATAATACAAAATAATAATACAAAATAATAAATTATTTTATTGGATTTGCACAAATGTTTATATAGAGAATTACAATTAAAATATTTTATTTTAATATCTATTAATATTAAAATAAAGTAATAATTTATATGTCAAATTCGGATATTCATGATACGACCTATAATAAATATAATAAGATAAATATGATTTTGAAAAAATATTATAATGTAAATAATACAAATCCGGAATTGGAATGGTGGGAAGAACCTTATCAAAAGCAAGATCAAAAGGTTTTGTCGGAAAATATTATAAGCGAGCATTTTTTGACGCAAAATACTACTGATAATTCTTCTAATCCTCCACCATTAAATATTATCTACAATGTAATTGATATATATTATAATAGTAATAGAAATGATTTTTCATTTAATGGTATTTCTATACAAATTACTGAAAATCAAAAGATTTTAGAAAATAGCATAAATGATGATACTGAGAGATGGATAGACATTGATTTATCTCAATACAATGTTTCAAATATAGTAATTACAGATGCAGTTAGTAATGATGTTAGTTATAATCCTACATTAACACTACTAAATAGTAATAATCCAACCCGTATCCCAAAACATGATATAAATTTCTCCATGAACAAAGATTTTTTCATAGAATCACAAACAAATCGATTGAGTGTTAGTATAGAGAAATTAGAAAATATTTCAGGCACATTACAATTTAAATATTATAGTTATAAACGAGACAATGCAGATTTAAGTGATGGATATTTTGACACAGGAATAAATACATTATCAAAATTAAATAATATTTATGTACAAGATATATCATTTTCAAGTGAAAGTATTCAATTATTTAAACCACAAATAGATTTATCCTTTTCAATTGTGTGTAATAATTTATACATATATGACGATCAAAAAAACTACAAATTAGTTCCAACAGATGGTAGCGCATTAACAGGCATAACATTAAATGCCGGTGAACGTGGTGAAAAGGGTGAAAATCCGGCTGCTGATTTAGATGGTTCACCGGGTGACGATTACAAATTTTCAAAATACAAAACAAATTTTTTTATAAATGATATCGAGTTTCAAAATACAAAAATGCAAGATGGAAAAAGTTTATCAGAAAAA